>JAEEGK010001042.1_pt1 | contig 69334 bp, 67 predicted proteins | sample 8958771 | NCBI WGS metagenome assembly JAEEGK01 (sample SAMN16246547, study PRJNA631951) | gut metagenome | biome: gut microbiome; feature: rumen; material: SC-attached | host: Bos | place: Iran: Karaj | collected 2018-10
GAATGGAAAACCAGAAAACAAAAACGGCTGATGCTGAATGGAGAAAACAGAAGGCAAAAAGCCTTCGGTTCAAGAAACCCATCGTTAAAGATTTGAATCTTGACACAATCCGTGACGAGCTCTGGAACATGGTTGATGCCTGCGAATCGATCCGTTGGTTTGATAACGACTACGAGTCGTTAGTGAACGCTATGGATGGAGACGAAGACGACGCCTACGAATTCAAGATGACGTTTTCAGATCTGTTGGCCGATCTTGAACAGTTTAGTAGTGACTTGGATGAAGAGTATGTATCACAATACTTTGATATTCTCTTCCCGGCAATCGGAGCTGATTATGCAGGAGGCTTTTTAGGATACGACAATTACGAGGGTGATTACTTTGGCCTTGAGCCCTATGAGTATTCATATGCTGAAAGCGAAGCTGCAAAGAAGTTGATGACGCTCACAAAACCGCAGATTCTGGAGGCTGTCGGACAGTGTTTAAAAATTGCTTATCAGTATTTGGCAATCAAATATCGCTACGACTGTCTTGAAGCGGCAATCGACATTTTAAGAAGTGAGAATGGGAACAAGATCAAGGTCGTGAAAGCGATTGAAGAACAGTACGATATCGCCAATGCTGACACGAACGGCTTCCGGTTAAGTTATAGCAAGGAAGTCGTGAAGTTTGACAAGATGCTTGAAGCTATTCCTCAGGAATATTGGCTTCAGTAAAGCAAAAATATACATGCTGTTGAACCAGCGAAAGGAGATCGGAATGGAGTTTCTCGAAATTGAACGGACTTGCCCGATGTGTGGAAACGTTAGCCATGTAGCTCTTACCGAGAAAGGAACAACGAAACAGCTTGCATACAAAGGCGTGACCGGATTACAGAATGCGAAGTGATAGAAGCCTCAGAGCATTTTGTGATCGTTAAATCAGACAAGTAAACAATAAGTTTTACATTATTCACTTACAGTCGTTGGGAGAATTTCCTAACGACTTTTTTATTTCCTCCGCAATTTCTCAAATTTTAATAATCCCTTGCAGATGACGACAAAGCATAAAATAAGCTATATGTTCCCATAATAAATCAAGGAGGTAGGCAATGACAAAAGTAACAATCATTACAGGAAACAAAATCGACGATTTTGACAGAAAGGAGACCTGCATAGCAGGAGCGGCTTCTCCCACAGTTAAAACAGTGGGTTTCTGCCGCTGAATTTTACTTTATGAAGTGTACACAAAACGACGTCGAAAATTGGACAAATGAATATAACAATGGTAAATCTCAGTGCTCATTGCTGGATACTGGAACTTCCGGCTTTCTCCCGTTTAAGATCAGCTCATCCTTCGCAACTTATTGCTTTAAGGCTTACTTAAAGCTTTGTGTTCCCGAATATCGCTATTCAAAGTTGCCGGAACTCACCGTGGAAAAACTTTATTGTCCTGTGAGCTGCGTTAAAGCAGATTGCGATTTCGATATGCTCCTGTTTAATAAACACGAAGTAAGATGGGATAGTGCCCGAAACAATAGGGACAGATTATCGATAGAACATTACATCCATAAATGTCGTGGGAAATGCAGAATAGAAAATGTGATAACTCCTTTGGTATGTGCTCATAAAGATGAGGCTGATATTGGAGCTATATTTCCGTTTCCCTTTAAAAACCTCTTGAGGAATGAAAACGCCACGAAGGATACGGATGTAACTGCGATCCCACTGCCTGAACAGGAGCTTTTTGATAGGACGATCAGTAATCTCAGGCCAAGTATATTGTCTCGACTGCCTCGTTATTTCATGGGTTCAAATCATTCCCTGGATATTAGCGACAGTTGTGAGATCCTTGCATCAACGACTAAAATAACAGGCGAAAAGAGCATCCTTTATGTTCCAGTATATAAAATAAGCTATGATAATGACAGCGGGGAACATTTTGTGGGTTACGTAAATGGACAAACAGGCAAAAGTAAAGCCCTTGTGAAATTAAAGGATATTAAAACGCCGATATTGATTTCGATTCCCAAGCTTATTATAGCTTTCATCGTAATAACCGCATTAAATAGATACAATCACGACCTTGCGGGAATTCTGGCAGCAATACTTGTGCTTTTGGCATTTTTTTCATTCATTTTGAGCAGGCGGATCCATTCGAAACAGATGGCAAATAACGGAAATCTGCTAAAGTACGTGAAAATTAAAAGGCTACACAAGATTTCTCATAAAAAATTCAAACTGCGGGGAAAATCCTAATAAGCGGACATAACCACATGTTGCTGAGCAAAAATAAAAGATGTATAATTAAAAAAAACCTTAAGAAGGCGGAGACGCACGTATGATGGATGCCAGATTGTACAATTTAATAACGGAAGATTTGGATCCGGATACATTTAAGTCGGAGCTGCGTCATAAATACTGCTTTGACGGTGAAGTGACCTTTCTCAAAGATATCCTTACGTACGACCTCATTGGGGTGTTGTACAATAAGAATTGGCACTTTAAGGCGCTCTACACTCTGTCCCTTCTGGATTATATTTCCCAGAAAAGAGGAGCACCGCTTTACCAGAAGTATAACGACCTTAGGTCGAGAAAACTCGAACGACCGGCGTTTTCTTCTGACGTCATAATCTCTCACACAGAAAAAGAAGCCATACAGGAATGTGCACAGAGCGAAAGTGGCAGGATTTTTATGAGCCATAACATCGTGGAGGTTGTGGACTATGTTGAATAAAGAAAAAATAGATCATTGTCTGTATCTTGTTGCAAAAGAACTTAAGAAAAAGAATAAAGGCGTTGGATCTCCTGAGCTGATTCTGATTGGAGGAGCATCCGTCATCATAAATTACGGGTTCCGCACAAACACAACTGACATTGACAGCCTCATGACAGCGCCATCCGAGCTTAAAGATGTAATCAATAAGGTTGGTGACGACGAGGGACTTCCTACCGGCTGGTTAAATGACGATTTTAAGAAAACAGCGTCGTACTCACCCAAGCTTTACGAGGTCAGCAAGTTCTATAAGACATTCTGCAATTATTTGACTGTCAGAACGGTTACGGGTGGCCCTCTTATTGCGATGAAAATCAAAGCCGAGCGTCGTTACAAACACGACCTTTCGGATATAATAGGAATTATATCCTCGATGAGAGAGAGTCGTATGGATATTTCCACGCACGACGTCATTGAGAGCTACAAAAAGCTTTATGACGAACCGTTACCTGAAGGTTGGAAGGAAAAGCTGGATGAATACTTCACGACTAAAGATATTGAAGAACTGTTTTATGAGACTGTAGCCGAAGAAAGTCGTAATAAAGAAGCGTTACTACGGGCCGAGAAGGAATATAAGGATGTCGTAAACGAAAAAAATGTAAATGAATTCATTGAACATTTTACAAAAGTGCCATCGAAAGAATTTGATCTGAAGGAAATGGAACAGCAATGGGATGCATTCTTTGCGTTGCCGAAGCCTGAACGAAAGGCTATCACCTGGGAGGGCAAGGAATACCGAATAGCGACGTTTGAAGATTTATATCTCTCGAAGTGCAAGGAAAAAGGTGTGAGCGCAGCAGAACGTATTTCTCAGCATTTTTGGAAAAATTGCGTCGAGAAAAATGGGTACGAACCTAAATACTTCAGTCGTGAAATAAGCCGGTTATCTTAACGTTTTTTGGTAAGGAAAATACTTTAGGTTTTAAAAAGAAGCACGACGCAAATTTTTTTAATAAAACATAATTTTTTATACTGCTTTTATCAACTATGAAAGGGAGGACTAAATATGCCTCCCTTCTTTTTATGTTCAAAAAAGGAGGAAAAATTATGAACACAAAAAACACTGTAGCAACTAAAGGGAACGGCCTTGACCGTTCTATTTTTGCAACCAAGTTCGAGCTTTTTAACAAAGAAGGGCTTGGCAGCGTAAGAACCGTTGCAAAAAGCGACGGGACCATTTGGTTTGTCGGAGCGGACGTGTGTAAGTGCCTTGGTATCAATCAGGCTCCCAGGGCTTACATGAGGTTGAAGCCGTACGAGAAGGCCACTATTACTGCAAGTAATAGTGGGGGTAACAATGCGTCCGGCGTGCGCCCGGTGCAACTTGTAGTTATGTCAGAATCAGGCCTTTATCGGCTTGCATTGACATCCAAAGCGGATCAGGCGGAAAAGTTTCAGGATTGGATTACGCAGGACGTTCTGCCTTCCATCCGTAAGAATGGCGGATATATTTGGAATCAGGAAGCTCTCGCTCCTGATAAAGCTGAGGATTTAGCCCGGCAGGTGAGAAAACTTGCGACTGAAAACGGAGCTTTGCACGACTACGCTGAGTTGAGAGAGCAGATGTGGGACACGCTTTATACAGAAAATGTAAAGTTGATCCAGCAGGTTAAGGATTTGAAGGATCAGCTTAATGGCTCCGGTTCTACTGCTTCGACTAACAACCGGACGTTTGATAACGACGTCATGTTTGTGGATCCTTCCGGCTTGGTTTACAGTAGCGCAAACGACGCTCTTGAAGCTGTAGAGGCTGCAAGAAAATAAGACCCGACAACTCAGGAGGAAAAATAAAGTGGATAGAGAAAACAAAAAAACTCTTACAGAGCTGGCTGTGTCTTATTTTGGTGAGGCGCGGGACGTTACAAAATTTCACAAAAAAATCCGCGCTGCTCATATGGCCGAAGTGCTTATCTCGACAGTTAAAGAACTCACGACGGAGATGATTGAGAGCAGTACATCAAAAGTCACGGCTGAAGTCATAACAAAGACTTATCCTGCTACACGCTGGACACCTGCGGATTGGGAAACGGTCGATGTTGACTACACAGTCGGTGAGATTGTCGATTCCATTGGCTCTGAATTTATTGACGACTTCATTGATGATATTGTTGAAAATGTTCTTGATGACCTCGATGAAGACAGAGTTTTTACCTGGCGCGACAACGAGGACGAAGATGAGCTCGACTTCGAGTACATTAAAAAAACTGTAAGCAAGCAGGATTATGTATCCCTCTTTGAAGGTCGCTACAAAGATCAATTCGACGAGTGGGCACAACACGATTATGACGCCGCCTAAGAGGTGAAAAGAGGCATAGTTAATTGCAAAAAGTCGTTACAGAAATGTGACGACTTTTTTGGTGCCGAAATTTCTTTCGAAAACGCTTTTTCTTCATAATAGCAATACAAGCTTTTAAAAAGGAGGAAAAACATGGGAAACAAAAATGAGAAGACTTTACCGCCCCGCATAAACAACCTGATTATTGATTGCTTTGCAGGTGGTGGCGGAGCATCTGTGGGTATTGAAATGGCTCTGGGAAGAGAGGTTGATATTGCGATCAACCACGACCCCCAGGCTATCATCATGCATAAGGCTAACCATCCGGATACACTCCATTTGACAGAGGATATCTTTGCGGTAGACATGATGAAGTATACAAAAGGAAAACATGTGGCGTTGCTCTGGGCGAGTCCCGCATGTCAGGCATTTTCCAGAGCCAAAGGAGCCAAGCTTCCCGACGACCAGCTCCGTATGCTTCCATGGGCGGTGCATAAGCACGCTTCAGCCATATACCCCGACGTTATCATCATGGAGAACGTTTCTGAGATTCAGACTTGGGGCCCGCTTGACGAAAATGGATATCCTATTAAAGAGCGTCTCGGTGAAGAATATAATCGTTTTATAACCGCGATGAATTCTCTAGGATATGTATCCGAAAGTCGTGAGCTTGTCGCTGCTGATTACGCTGCACCCACGACCCGAAAGAGATGGTATGCAATATTCCGTCGTGACGGCAAAGACATTGTTTGGCCAAAACCCACTCACGACAAATTTGGGCGTGCTGGATTAAAAAAATGGCTACAGTGCGGAGACTATATCGACTGGACGGATCTTGGAAAGTCAATCTTCGATCGGAAGAAGCCTCTTGCAGAATCAACTTCGCGTCGTATCGCAAACGGGATCAAGAAATACGTCGTGGATAATCCGAATCCATATTTCGTGGATAAGGATAAGGCGACAGCGTTCCTTATCCAATATCACTCCGAGAAAAAAGCAGGAGAATGCAGAGGACAAAACCTGACTGAGCCGATCAAGACTCTGGATACCAGTAATCGTTTTGCACTGGTTACCGCGTTTATCACCAAGTATTACAAAACAGGTGTTGGTCAGGGTTGTGACGAACCTCTTCATACAATCACGACGTCAGCCGGGCATTTCGGACTTGTGTCGTGCTTTATGATCAAGTACTACGGCACCGGCGGTGGCCAGACACTCGACGCTCCTCTTGGGACGATCACGACTAAAGACCGTTTCGGACTTGTAAATGTCGTCGTGGATATCGCAGGCGAGAAGTACATTATTAAAGACATCTTCCTTAGAATGCTTAAGCCTGAAGAGTTGAAGGTGATGCAGGGATTCCCGAGAGATTACATCATTGATCGTGACAGCGAGTTTAATGATTATCCGATAGCGGAGCAGGTAAAAAGAATCGGCAATTCAGTCGTCCCGATAGTAGCCGAAAAGCTGGTAGCAGCAAATTGCGGATACTTAAAGGAAGGCGAGAGGATCCCCAATCCGACATTCGGCGTAGAAAAGAACGGTCAAATCGCATTCGCATAAGGAAGCAACATGTAATGATTTTGAGCAGAAAGGGAAAAGGAAATGGGAGAAAGAAAGATGGCCAATGGGCCCAGAAAAAGGAAATCAGGCGTAAACCTCGGCATTATGATCGGAAAAAATGTGAATATCACGTTTTTTGATGGTCGTACGGTGTCCGGTATTCTCGAATTCACGACTAAGTTTTGTGAAGAACAGGGATGGAAACGACCGGGATATTACAACGTTAATGAGTGGTCTTTTAAAAAGTCCCATGTAAAGAAGGCAGAGATCATAGCCTAAGTATCTTAGAAGAAAAAAGTGAACTCATGGGTTCGCTTTTTTTCTTACACAAAATAATTTTCCATAATACCTTTATCAAACAAAAAAAGGAGGAATTAAAAAGTGCGAGATTTCTGGGATGATGGTATTCACTATAAGCAGGTGCCGAGGCAGAGAGCCAAGAAGGAATTTCTTCGTGGGAAGGGAATCTGTGTCGTCGCAAAGAACTTGAGACCGGTTGTTCACAATGGCTCATCCACGATTTATCAGGGGCATGTCCTAAGAGATTCTGATAAAAAGCAGTTTTATGTTGATAAAATCGGGGCAGCCAATTATTTTGATGATTATGTGGCGTCTTATGAGCATTATAACTGCAATCAGTCATCCGGGAGGGAGGCAATCTTCTTCCTGATGAAGTGTTAATCTAATCGGAGGGGAAAAATGAAAGGCACTGTTATTGACTGGAAAAGCCGTTATGGCTACGGGTTTGTTGCGACAGAAGATGGTCGTGAATTCTTTCTTCACGAATCGGAAGTCGAGAACACAAAAAAGATAAGGGTCGGAAACATTATTACTTTCGATGTTGTCGATGAAGAGAAGAAGACACCGAGAGCCGTGCATGCAAGGAAGACTGGGCACGGAAAGTGTCATCCTTTTTGCAGGGATCTTGAGGCTTTGTATGCTGATGTAGAGAGATCCAACATCGAAGAACCCGAAAAGGGATACCGCTTAAGAGACATCAAAAAAATGTATGAGTACTTCGAGAAAGTCGAAGATTACGAACAGTACTCCAACATCAGGAATGCCTTTAAAGACTGTAAAGAAGGAGCTTAAAGCTCCTTCTTTTATTTTGTATTATGAATATAAGGGCCAGCGAAGAACAGCTGGTATTTTTTTTGGCTCTGAACTTTTTCTCATAATTAACAGTACCAAATTTAATCGGAGGAAGAAGAAATGAGAGCATTGAAAAAAATGAACCGGGCAAGAGCTCACCAGCGCAAGCAGCTTATCCACGACATTTCGTTGAGAAACCTTACTCACGACGTTTGTGTTGAAGGAGTAAACGACCTAAATTTTGTCAACGTAGCCGGTGAGTTGCTGGACGGTTACCACCTCACGACTCCTATTACGAGAGGAGCGAGAAAAGCTATGCTCGCAGCATCTGCGTGTTGATAGCGACACGACTAAAGGATGGTCACACACGACCATCCTGCTTTAGAAAAAGAACGACTTTTTTTTAAAAAATATCGTTTTAAATATACTAAAACCGTAACTTAAAAATGTGGATTGGAGAAAGAAAGGAACATAAGATATGATTACAGTTGTAAAAAGAGACGGCTCGACCGCCAATTTTGATCTTGAAAAAATAATCATCGCTATAAAAAAGGCATTTGAAGCATGCGAGAAAGCGTATGATGAACAGGTGCTTGGACTCCTTGGCTTACAGGTGCATAGTCAGCTCACAAAGAAACTGGTAGGAAACACAATTGCCATCGAGACGATCCAGGATACCGTTGAAGAGACTCTGGCGAGAGCAGGATACACGGACGTCGCAAAGGCGTACATCCTCTATAGAAAGAACAGAGAAAAGCTAAGAGAAATGAAGTCAACTTCTCTCGACTTCCAGAAAGTCGTTAACGACTATGTTAACGCTAGTGACTGGAGAGTTAAGGAGAATTCGACGGTTACCTACTCAGTAGGCGGCCTTATCCTTCATAACTCCGGAGCCGTGACGGCAAACTATTGGTTGTCCGAGATCTACGACCAGGAGATTGGCGATGCTCATCGTAACGCCGACATCCATATCCATGATCTGTCAATGCTTACAGGCTACTGTGCCGGATGGTCGTTAAAGCAGCTGATTAAGGAAGGGCTTGGCGGCGTGCCCGGAAGAATCACATCTTCTCCTGCAAGCCACCTCTCAACTCTGTGCAACCAGATGGTAAATTTCCTCGGCATCATGCAGAACGAGTGGGCAGGAGCTCAGGCATTTTCGTCGTTCGATACATACCTTGCTCCATTTGTTAAGGTTGACAACCTTACTTACAAGGAAGTCAAGCAGTGCATCCAGTCGTTCGTATATGGTGTCAATACACCCAGTCGTTGGGGCACACAGGCGCCTTTCTCGAACATTACGCTTGACTGGACAGTTCCTCACGACCTTGCGGAGCTACCTTGTATCGCAGGCGGAAGAGAACGTGATTTCTGTTACAAGGATTGTCAGAAAGAAATGGACATGATCAACAAGGCGTTCATCGAGATTATGATCGAAGGGGATGCCAACGGTCGTGGGTTCCAGTATCCCATTCCGACATATTCCATCACAAAGGACTTTGACTGGAGTGAAACAGAAAACAACAAGTTGCTGTTCGAAATGACGGCGAAGTACGGTACACCTTATTTTTCGAACTACATCAACTCTGATATGGAGCCCAGTGATGTACGTTCCATGTGCTGCAGACTTCGTCTGGATCTTCGTGAGCTCAGAAAAAAGACAGGTGGATTCTTCGGATCCGGAGAGAGTACCGGTTCTATTGGAGTTGTTACCATCAACATGCCGAGAATCGCTTACCTTTCAAAGAACGAAGAAGAATTCTTCACACGACTCGACCGTATGATGGACATTGCAGCTCGCTCACTGAAGGTAAAGAGGCAGATTATCACGAAGCTTCTTAAAGAGGGCCTTTATCCTTATACACAGAGGTATCTGGGAACGTTTGACAATCATTTCTCAACTATCGGTCTTGTGGGAATGAATGAGGCGTGCCTGAATGCCAACTGGCTCGGAAAGGACTTAAATCATGTTGAATCACAGGAATTCACTAAGAAGACCTTGAATCATATGAGAGAGCGCTTAAGTGATTACCAGGAGATGTACGGCGACCTTTATAATCTGGAGGCGACCCCCGCAGAGTCAACAAGCTATCGTCTTGCAAAACATGATAGAAAGCATTTCCCTGACATTATTACTGCAGGTAAAGCCGGTGACACTCCTTATTACACAAACAGTTCGCATCTTCCTGTTGACAGTACAAGAGATATTTTTGAAGCTCTTGATATCCAGGACGATTTGCAGACTCTCTACACATCAGGAACAGTGTTCCATGCGTTTCTGGGAGAACGTCTTCCCGACTGGAAGGCGGCTGCAAAGTTGGTAAGAACAATTGCTGAAAACTATAAGCTTCCATACTATACAATGTCACCTACATACTCAGTATGTGCGGATCATGGATACATTTCCGGTGAGCATTTTACTTGTCCGAAATGTGGTAAGAAAGCGGAAGTTTACAGTAGGATTACCGGTTATTATCGTCCTGTCCAGAACTGGAACGAAGGGAAGAGTCAGGAATATAAGAACCGTACGACTTACGACGTAGTGGGGCAGGACTTTGACGACGATAAGCCAATGCTTTCATCAGGCATCGAAACGTTTAAAGAAGCCAAGGTTTCTACTCCCACGACTGTCAGTCGTAAGATCTTATTCACGACTCAGACCTGTCCCAACTGCAAGATGGTCAAGAAATTCTTGAACGACGCAAATGTGTCGTGGGAAGAAATTGACGCAGGAGATGAAAAGAACCGAGAGATCGTTGAAAAGTATGGCATCTGTACAGCTCCGACAATGGTCGTGGAATTGGACGGCGAAAGCGTTACAATATACCACAATGCATCGGAAATCAAAAAGGCTATCGACGATGGTTCAATTATCTGATCAGTTAACAACATAATTTTGTTCCTCATTTTTACCCCTGGACTTCGGTTCAGGGGGTTTTTCTTTTTTAATTGCACTGTACAGAATAGACTCTATGAGATAATGGAAGAGTGTTATAAGACAACATGTTAACTGCGATACATCGGCCAAGTTTTGTAAATTGGAAGACGAAATTAAAAAAAATCAGTAGCCTGTTCCCATCATATAATATAAATACGACAAACAGTCGTGTCCAGATAGGGAAAGGATAAAAAAATGAAAAGGAACAGAAGGGCAATAATTCTTTCAATAGTTATCACCGCGGTCGTGATGATGATTGCGGCCGGAAGTCTTGTATTTTTTGTGTGGATTCCGAAGACAAACGAACTTAAAAAACAGCTGGATAATTACCAGACAATAGTAGGAGATAACCTTCATTCGGTATATGTTTCAGCAAAAAGCTTAAATGCCGGTGACGTTTTGAACGCGGAGGACGTGTACGTAACGTCGGTGTATCTTACAAATCCTGAGAATGTAATTAACGACAATGATATCGGGAAGACATTGCTGATCGATATTCCGGAAAACGAAATCGTTTATCAGTATAACCTGGTGCACGAGATTCCAACCGAAACCGAACGCCGTGTAGAGTATTCATGTTTTACGATTTCAAAAGGCATGACGGCCGGATCATACATCGATGTGAGAATTCGTTTCCAGAACCGCGAAGATTATGCAATCTTGACACATAAGATGATATCTGAGTTAAACGAAGACAATCATTCGTGCTTCCTTACCGTAGATGAGAATGAGATCCGTCGTATGGCGTCTGCGATCGTTGATGCCAATGTCTACGAAGGCCACATTTATGCTACGGCATATACTCTGGGGGTAGCTCAGAGTGCGACGGAAGTAACGTATCTTCCGAGTTACAGTGATCCTGACTTCAAAGAGTCGTATTTCACAAATGAAATGGTTGAGGCGCGCGACGCAATGGTGAGAAGATTGATTGACTATGCTGAACATAAAGTTACGTACACTTCAGGAATTGACATCAGAGACTTGTCAAAGCCTCTTGAATCAGATGTGTCTGATACCTACGGTTCGGGAAGCGAGTCGGACAAGAACAAAAAATAGCCTACAAGTTGATATTTTGCACCTCTATATATTTGGACAGCAAGATGGTCGGTGGAAACGTAATTGTTTCGACCGGCTTTCTTGTATTTTGTGATTTTTACACACTGTAGAAGACTAAATATAATGTTTATTTTTTCATAATATTAAGCAGCTGAAAGAGAGGTGCATTAATGGCAAAGGATCAGGAAGAAAGATTAAGCGTTGACAGAAAAAGAATAAACGAAGGCTTACTTGGTGCTTGCTACACTCAGAAAGGTTGGTTCGTTAAGATTAAACCCTGCTTGAGTATCGATAAAGTAAAGTTTGCTTTCGTTAAAATGAATTCAAAAGGATCCGGATTTGATGTTTACTGCGACATTCCGAAATTTGATTTGCTCTGTGACGACATTCTGGCATTCAGGCTCGAAAGAAAGATTGAACAGGAAAAGGCATTGCAGGTAAGTGATCCGAAAAATCATCAGAACCCGACGTCGTGGGTGCACAAGACCGGTGAAAAGGCCAGCAAGTTTGTACGTATTGGTGCCGGCAAGAGCGGAGTTCTTATCCAGGGCGGAAAAGCAGGGGAAGATAATCAGTTCGCAAACGTTCCTTGCGCTTACGACGATCTGAGAATCATTGCAAAATGGTTTAAAAGAGTGTCCGCACGCTGGTTCGATGAGGCAACAAGTGTTATAATCGAGAATAGCAACACCGACCGTTTCCATAATGTAACAGCGGAAGACGAGAGCGCGATCGGGTACGAAGATGCAGATACTGACGAAGCTCCGGTGGTCGAACCTGTTAAGGCTTCAATCAAGATCCTAAAAGAATTCAGCCGTAACGGTAATTCATACAGAGCAAGCGCTTACGACGAAGGAAATAAGAGAAATGTGACTGCGATTTTTGGACCGGACGCCGTGAAGATCATTGAAAAGAAACTGCCTATGGCTGAGTTCACAAAACGTTACGTCGGAAACAGCCTAATCGTTAAGGCTGACATGGTAAAAAGTGGAAATGAGTATGAATACGACGTAATTGGACTGGGACGGTAAATATCTGTGGGCAGCAGAAATCGATACGAACATTCCGACCTAAAAAAGTTTTAAAGGAGAGAGAACATGAACAGAGTAATACTTATGGGCAGACTAACCAGAGATCCCAACGTATCCTATGCACAGAAAGACAATTCGGCAATAGCAAGATTCACCCTTGCTGTTGATCGAAGAGTTTCCAGAACCAATGATCAGAACCAACAGACAGCTGATTTTATATCCTGCGTCTCATTTGGAAAAACTGCAGAGTTTGTCGAAAAGTATTTGAGACAGGGCACAAAAGTTGCACTGGAAGGGAGAATTCAGACAGGTAGTTATACCAACAGAGACGGACAGAAAGTATATACCACAGATGTCATGGTTGATAATGTTGAATTCGCCGAGAGCAAGAACGCTCAGGGAGGAAACGACGGTCAGTCGTATGAAAGACCTCAGCCCAGCGGTAACGGTTCGGGATTCATGAATATCCCTGAGGGCCTGGATGAGGAGCTTCCCTTTGCTTGATTTAACACGGATATCCGGAGACGACTTGGAAAATGACTTATACCGACTTTAAGAAAAAATACAATATTTCGCTGAATGAACAGCAGGACGCAGCAGTGCAGGCCGTAACAGGCCCGACACTGCTTCTTGCGGTTCCCGGCTCCGGTAAAACGACTGTGCTTATAGCGAGGATCGGATACATGATTTACGGCTGCGGGATCCGCCCCGAAGAGATCCTGGTAGTGACATATACAAAAGCTGCAACAGCTGATATGAAAAAGCGCTTTGTAAAGGTTTTCGGCGAAGAATATGCGGACAGGTTGACGTTTTGTACAATTAATAGTCTGGCAGATAAAATACTCACGTACTTCTCGAGGATAACCGGAAAGAGCCGCTTTGGGGTAGCCGACAAAGAAGGTGCAGCAATAATCAAGGAAGCGTTTCGGTATATAAATCACGGCTTCGCAACTGAGAATGATATTAAAAATATACAAACGGCTATTACATACGTCAAAAATATGCGTTATACTAAAGCCGAAATTGATAAGTATGAAACGGAAGTCGAGAACTTTCCCGATATCTATGAAGCTTATAATAATGGCTTAAGGAATAATCAGATGATCGATTATGACGACCAGATGGTATACGCGTTAAGAATCCTTGAAAAATATCCGGACGTACTGGAACACTTCAGAAAACGTTATAAGTACTTCTGTGTGGATGAAGCTCAGGATACCTCGAAAATTCAGCACGACATTATCGGGCTTCTTGCGGCTCAGACAGAAAATCTCTTCATGGTCGGAGACGAAGACCAAAGTATTTACGGCTTCCGTGCAGCTTACCCCGCAGCCCTTATCGGCTTTGAAAAAGCACATAAGAATGCAAAAGTCCTGCTCATGGAATCCAATTACAGAAGTCGTGCAGAGATTGTTAGGGCGGCTGATAAGCTTATCCAATACAACAGAAACCGACACGAAAAGCACGTGAAGGAAACCAAGTCTGCAGGTGGCGAAGTTAAGCAGATAAACGTCGTGAGCAGGAAAGACCAGTATGGTTATCTGGCAGCCGAAATTGAGAAAAGCAATAAGGAAATCGCGGTATTGTACAGAAACACCGAGAGCGTGATTCCGCTCATAGACATATTTGACCGAAAGGGAATTCCCTATAACATCAAGCAGGGGGAAGTATCCTTTTTCACACATCCGATCGTATCGGATATAGTGGATTTCATTCAATTTGCGGAAAATCCTTGTGATGTTGATATTTTTATGAGAATCTACTATAAGTTGGGCGCCGGTATTTCAAAAACCATGGCTCAGGCAGCTTGCTATTCCTGTAAAGGTGACACTCCGCTTCTTAAGTGGATTATCAGGCAGGAAGCAGCTTCGAAATATACGAAGCAGGAATGCTCGATGCAGATAAAAAATTTTGATTCGCTTAAAGATGCAAGCGGATCCAGAGCAATGGGCATCATATTAAACCTCATCGGTTACAGTGAACAGATCCGTGAAAAGAAAATGGACAGCGGAAAAGTCAATGTGATGAAGATCATCGGTGAACAGGCGGAAAGAGCAACCCTTATTCCCAAACGCCTGGATGAACTAAAAGACTTGCTTCTTGCCGGCTCTGATAAGAAAGCAAACGTAATTCTTTCTACCATACATTCAAGCAAAGGCCTTGAGTACGATACCGTATATATGCTTGATATGTGTGACGGTATCCTTCCCGGCTGCGAAGAGCCTAAGAGAAACGCCACACCTGCTGAAAAGGATGCGTACGAAGAAGAACGACGTCTGTTTTATGTTGGAATGACCAGGGCAAAGGAAAGCCTTAACATATTTACATTCCAGAAAGACACGATGTCTCCTTTTTCAAAAGTCGTGTTTGGCACACCTGAAAAGGCAAGTAAGACAGAGCTTCATAAACATTCTGCCGGGCTTAAGCCTTCGTTATTTAGGCAAAGCGTCGTGTCGGAAGTATCTGAATCAGAAGTGCAAGAGCTGATGGCAAAATGCGTTGAAGGCGTAAGGATAAGACACGAGAAATACGGCTCCGGAATCATCGTTAGGAGAGACGGAAAGAAGGCCGATGTAAACTTCGAACTATATGGAAGCGTAAAGACTTTGCATTTGCCCATCGTACTTCAGACGAAAATGGTGGCTTTGGAACAATAGGCAGAGAGGAGAAAAAGGTGGTTATGGATTATTTACTGCCGTTTGCTGCGGCAGCTCAAAAAGTAGGTAAGCCCTTACTTACGACACTAAGTATAGCCGGTATCGACAAAGACACGACTAAATGTTTTAGGCGCGGTCTTCGGCCTACCAACCTTCAGCTTAAGAACTTCAACAAGGCGCTCAATGACGACTTACCGGAAGAAAAGAGAACTTATGTAGTTTATGCGCCTTCAGGATTAGAGCTTATGACGACTGATAAAGTTCCTGAGGGACTTAACGATGTAAAGATGGAAACATCCACGACTGAAAGTGATGAAAAACAGACGAGGGAAGTTTCTGAAAAGCCGGAAGTCGTAAAAGAGGTCGAAAGGAAGAGAAGCGCCGTAAGAGGAGCAAAGCCTTCTCAATCGGAAGAGAAGGTAGTGAAAGCTGCAGATGGTTTTATGGAACCTCCGGTCGTAGAGGATCCGAATGCAGAAAAAGAAAAGGCGATTGCTGAAAAGCCTGTGAGGCAAAGTAAAGAGGTCGTGAAGGCCGAAAATAAAAACATCGTAAAAGGGGTCGCAAGTGCTTCGAACGAAAAAGAAAAGGAGAGGAAAGCCATGAACGAGAAAGAGCATAAAGAAACAATAAGCGAAAAGGCTTCTGTCGAGAATGAAACTGCAAAGAACGGAAAAATGACTGTCAAGAAGGAAAAGAAAGAAGCCGAAGGTAGCGCAAAGATTACAGGAAAGGATAACGTCGTAAATGATGCTCAGAACGACGTCGTTTCGGATCCTGGTAGCAGGAAGAAACCTAAGGTCGTAAAGAAAGTGACGGTCGAAGACCTTCAGAAGCAAGTCGTGGTACTGGGAGAGCTTTTAAACGATCTGGAAGTCGGGCCGGAACTCACGCAAAAGCAAAAAGAGTTAATGGATGCTACAGTAGGACTCAACGAAAAGGGCATGCAGATGCTAATTGACATGGCGAAAATGATAAAATAAACAGCCGTTTTTGGGGACTCACAGTCCTACTATTTTTTCGAGAAAACATAATCTCAATCCGGTCGGAAGTTTGACCGGTTTTTTGATTTTTACACACTGTAGAGAACAAAACTCCTATAATATTTTTACATAATGTATAATGTAAGATAAAAAATTTATCTCTCGAAAGGAGATCAGCAATGAATATTGTAGACGTTTTAAACACAGCAAACGAGACTATGAACTGGTGGACGGTGGATGACGGCGAATTCAATCGCATCATCGCAGCACTCAAGACTTATGTCGGCCTCAACAAAGGCTATGTTGATGATGCAGCCCCCGGTGATGACATTGGCATATTCCAGGGCGAAATTGATTCAACAGAAAACATAATTAATTTCCTTATCGATCACGCAAAGTTTGTTTATGATGAAAAGAATCCCAACCTGCATTTGTGTGAATTTGGACTGTACCCGTTTGAAAGCACTTTTTTGATCAATGCCATTCTCATGGTCTCAAGTCTTGTTAGGGAAGACACGACAGACTACTTCCACACAAGCATTTCATCAGACGTGCGTCGTAAGGAAGAACTAAAGAAGGATCGCGTGGATGGGCTTGATTTTATCAAAGCTGCTCGTGAGCTTGTGAAGCAGGAGAGGGAGATACGGGCTGCAGAACCTGGCGAAGTAGAAAAGCCCAAGAAGAAACACTTCTGGTCAAAATAGAGGTCGTGAGTTTCTTCTGGCACGGATGAAGTGGACAAGGCAAACAAAAAACCAGAGAGCTTTTGGCTCGCGGCATAAGGGGCGGTATATGTCCCATGACGTCTTTATTTTTGGAGGATATTCATGTCAAGTTATAAAGAAATGTTTGAACTTAAGCCTGAGGAGTTGTTTGAACGACTCACGGATACTTTCTGTTTTCAAATACCTGACAAAATCGAGTCAAAAAGCGATATGGACGAAGCTCAGAGATTGATGCTCCAGCTTTCATCCGGCATTTCATTCTTGTTGTCTCTTCAGTCGTATGCGAAGATTAAAAAGACAGAAATCAAGCGTTACGGCGATAAAGTTGCTGTGCAGGATGCTGTTGATAAAAACGAAATAATAGAAAACGCCGTGACGGCTCTTAAACAGCAATACAGCGGATTAAGTCGTGCGGTAACAATAAGACAGGCGAACCTTGAAGAGATCCGGCTGGGTGGAAGAAGTCAGACGGCGTGAGAGCAATGCCTTCCGTGATGGCGCCGGTGCCGACCTGCTCGGTAACAGCCTCATGCAGGATAGAACATCATCCATTCAATAAATTAATCATTCGTCGTCAGGCCTCAGACCTGACGACTTTTTTCTTGTCTTCTGACGACTTTTTTAAGATACTTCTGATTTTTCCCATACTTTTTATCATAAAAATAAAAAGGAGGAGAAAATGAATCGAACACAAAGAGCTGTTAAGAAAGTCTGTCACAAAGCTTTCGACCACGCCAAGCGCGAAAAACGTCAGGCGTTATACGAGAGCAAAGAAGTTCCGTTTTATGTCGGAACCGACGGCTTCGGCAAAAAGGCGGAAAAACTTAAGTCCGCAGTCAGAAACGAAAAGTCTTTAAAAGTTTGGCACCGCAAAATGGTGCAGGATTACGCTGGAAATAACTCCATTAAGGAGGTAAGGACAGCCTGATCTAATGTCAGAGAGACATACCGCATGTTACACGTGGAGAGGCCCACAAGCAGGTATTGGCGACGTGAACCCGAAGCCCTCGAAGAAGGTGATGTTTGGATATCAACATGTTTCGGACTACATCCGTCAAGAAGATATGATTCGGGAGATCAGTTCTGTCAGTCGCTATGGGACAGTATATTGCCATTGGGCAGTATGCAGAGCCTACAGGCGACAACAGCAACACAGCCGTAATCCACACACAGGCAACACTGTTTGATGCGCTGGAGACACTGCCTATCAACCAGACAGTTGCTGACAATTTCACTATCGCATGGTCAAAGATCAACAGCCCGCTATACAAGAAGATCCTATGTACTATAAGCGGGGGATCCGACAGCGACGTGATGCTCGATATCCTTACCAAATGTGACAAGGATAAAAAGATCGAGTATGTATTTTGTAACACCGGGCTTGAGTACCAGGCGACCAAGGACCACCTTGATGAGCTTGAGAAAAGGTATGATGTTAAGATCCAAAGAGTAAGACCTAAATGGCCTATTCCCGCAGCAGTAAAGAAATATGGTCAGCCGTTTCTCAACAAAAGACCGGTTTCTGAATACATGCAAAGATTACAGAAACATGGATTTCAATGGGAAGACAAACCTTACGAAGAACTGATACAAAAGTATCCCCAGTGTCAATCAGCTTTGGGTTGGTGGTGTAATAAACACCAGAGCGATCGGTTTAATATCAGGAACAACAAGCTTCTTAAGGAATTTATCATCCGGAATCCCCCGACATTCCAGATATCACCCAAATGCTGTAATAAATCCAAAAAGAGTATTGTGCACGAGTTTATGGACTCTGGCAAATACGATCTCGACGTGTACGGTGTACGTAAAGCTGAGGGTGGCGCAAGGTCTACTGCGTACCACAATTGTTTTAACTGTTCAACAAAAGGTGATTACGATGAGTATCGTCCGCTGTATTGGTATAAGAATAGCGATAAGGAGGATTATTGCACCGCTTGCAATATCAAACACAGCCGTTGTTATACCGAATACGGACTCAAGCGAACTGGATGTGCCGGATGTCCTTTTGGAAGGGACTTTGAAGAAGAATTGAAGGTTATGGAGAAGTTCGAACCCAACCTGTTCGTGGCAGCTAATAACATCTTCAAGGAGTCGTACGAATACACGAGAGCTTATCGTAAATTCGTGGCGGAGCACTCAAAAGAACACGCGAAACCGGATCTGACAGCACAAGGTGGTTATCAGATGACGATCTTTGATTTCCTGAAGTAAACCAAACAACCTCCCGCAGAGGTATCATTACCACACCCCTGCGGGATAGGGTGTGGTGGAAAATCCGAAATTGTTAGAGAGTTTGCTCTTATTTTGTCCGAGGTACATTTTTAAAGCTTGTTGCCAATGCAATAAGCATTTTTTTTGCAATAAAAAGGAAGCCGCAGAGGACTTCCTTGATCTCTCTTTGTAATAAACCTCGCATTTACGGTAACGAAACCTCGGGGAATCATATTCCAGCATACATTGATGAAACGTCTGCGCATAGTAAAATACTTAGGTACTTACTCGTCGGCATCCATTAAAAATCCTATCTCGTCTGCATATGCGCCCACAATTTCGTCGAAGCCATTGTCCTCATCAGGGCTTTTAAACCTTCCTCCCTGGAGCGCAAGCTCAAGATTCGGGAATATATTTCTCGCCAGTCGTACGTCAACTTCTGCTCCGGGATATGATCTCACGACGTTATATACGGTTTGGCATATATATTTGTCATCACTTGACTCAATGCTGTTTTTGATCGCAGCTGCAAACAAGAAAGGAATATTGTATTCCCTGCATAAGCCTATGAGCTTATTAAACGACTCTCTGCATTTTTCAAAAGCTTCTGTTTTGTCAAATTCCGTATAGTCGTCGGGCCTGAGCGACGTGGTGTAATGTATAATGCGGTCGTCAGTGATTTCACAGGATTTTCCTTTTAAGTCGTCGTTTTGATTAATCTCAAGATCAAGACCTCTTAAAGCAGCAACCGCGGGAGGGAAGATATCAGTGCAGAGTTTCATATCTTCCATGGAGCCGGTAAGGCAACCATCAATCTCATACATCGTATCAAAACGATCGGGGCTTTTATCTCTTGTCTTGCCAGGACCGGAAGTTTCGATGTTTTCCAGTGCAGCTGCGAATATAAATGGAATGTTGTTAATCTTGCAAACTGTTTTAATGTCAATTAACAGCGCAGTACAGTTCTCTCTGAACAGCCCTTTCTTATCGTACTGTGTAAGAATTGTAAACTCTGCATTGTTGGAATGCATAAGAGACTGTGTAATCATTAGACGTTTAACCCTCCCTGTTTAAAATCTCATACAAATAGCTACTTTGCCGCGCTTCTCGCCGACCGTTGTAGCTGTATTTTTTTATTATGACCACTTTTTCGTCCGGTGGCGTCTTTAAAGCATTGCTCCTCTTAAGCAACGCCATCTGCAATGGTATCAATGCTTCATCAGCTATGTAAGATGCCATGTTCTGGACTGTTAGAGCGTTTCTGAGAACTGCCTTACAGAACGCGTTACGGTAACGTTTCTTTATTCCTTGCAATAAAGCACAGGTTTTCCTGTCACCGTTAGGAATAAGGACTGCCAAATGCATGTTATAACTATGTTCCAAATCGATTTCAAGTGGCCTATCGTATTTTATGGAATATGCTACTCCGTTCGCATACGACATAAGGGAATCCTCGAACATTTGCTTAAGGGAATACCCATTAGTGGCGAATGCGATCAAGTCGGCATCAAATAACTTATATAATCGTATGTCGATGCGCATTTTAATGTTTTCCCTCCTCTGATTTTTTCGAAGTTTTCACGACATGAGTAATTCGTGGCTTTTTAACAGGCCCAAAGACTCTGGAGTCGGATGAACAATTTCTGTTGTCTCCCAAGAGAAAATACTCGTTTCTGTCGAGAACCAACGGCTGATTTCTGAGAAGCCCGGGATTGTAAATATCATCGTAATTTTCGAGTAGCAATTCGCCGTTTATGTAAACACGTCCGTTGGAAATGGTGACGGTCTCTCCGGGTAACCCCACGACTCTTTTTATAAGTCTTTTGCCGTCAATACGTACGATGACGACGTCGTTTCGGCAAATATCAGAAGAGAAGAGAGTGCTTTTTACAGGCACGATCTGCATATTATGATATGTCGGCTCCATAGAAGATCCGGAAACCACGACGAAAAACATGTTGAATACGAATATAACGAATAACGTCGTGAGCATAGAGACCAGGATCTTGCCGTAAGTCGTGTGGAAAAAGCCTTTGAAAAAATCTTTGAGAGTCATATTTATCCACCTAAGACAGTCGTGTTTTTCACGGCAACCTTGATTTTGCTCTCGGAATGCTTAAGAATCTCAACGTTAAGTGACTGTCTTTTCCCTCTGAATCTGAATTTATAGCCGGTGAGATTAATGAACGGATCCTCGGCAATTTTCTCACTTATCTTATCCACGATACCCGTGAAGTCGTCTATGTTCATTCTGTTCGCGCAGTGTGCAGTCTCCTGTTCGGGACATACATAAAACGCAGCAGAAAAACGCTCGGGACTTTGGACGATGTGCATCTGCTCGCCGCAATCGGAGTGTAGGGAGCAATAGATTTCTATCATATCCCACACACCTGTAACTGTGATCTTTGACATAGAAGTCCTTCTTTCTAACGTGACGTATTTTTTTTATTCACGCTCTTTGTGCTCATAATGTATTTTGAGCACGTAAAGGTCGCTTTTTAAAAATACGTTTCTTGTGCTTTAGCGACGTAATCATTTCTCTAAAAAGAAAGGAAAAACAACATGGAAAAAACAAAGCAAAACAACGTCGGATTCATCAACCAGGTAACAGCCATTGGTCGTATAGGCCGTGGCAGTGGTGGGGGCATATTATACCTCATAACCAAAAAAGCCCAGAAGGTGCAGATCGTAAAAATCAAGTGCGCGTCCACAGCTCTCACTGGATTCTCTGAAGGCGATTACGTAGAAGTAGCCGGTCACATCGGAAGCTTCAGAAAGAGAGTCTCTCCCAAGGAATATTCCTTCAGACAGGTTATCATGGCGGACAAGATTACCAAAGCCAAGACATTGATCGAAGATGCCTTTGGTGAAGAAGTAAAAGGCAAATTCGGGCCTGAAATGATGTTAAAGTTAGCCCTGTCAGGCAAGGTCACTTATCTTAAGAATGACGGTGACTGGGTAAGAGCGGGCGTGAATACTTCCTCTGTCAAAGGAAAAAGCAATTCGGTCATCCTGAGCGTCCCCAAGAAGATCGTATCAAAAGATATGCCTGTGATTGGCGACAATGTAATGGCCGTGGCGACTATCGACTGCAAGTCAAGAAACTACACGACTGGGGAACTGGCTGGATCAAGACGCCATTATCAGGATATCATCGTATCGGATTTTGCAAAGCGCCGTGCTTGATAAAACCATAATAGCGTAAAGGTTAAGTGCAGACATATAGCTGCACTTTTTTTTACGACTCTTTTTTCCTTTCATATTTTGAGCCGGAGAGCGTCTTTAAGCCCTGTGACACGACTCTTTTCCATATAGTTACCAATAGTCTTTTTTAAAGCGTTGCCCTCATATAAGAGTTTCACGCTTTTCTTTGCTCTTGTCACTTCAACGTACAAGAGTTGTCTGAGCATTAACGACTTCGGGTTGTTAGGACAGACAATAATAACGTCGTCCCATTCGCCGCCCTGGGACTTATGGGCTGTCTTTGCATAATTCAAGTCTATGTCATCTATTTCTCCTCCTGAAAGTGTGATATTTGAGTCGTCGCTTCTAAGCGTTACGTAGAAGTTACGACCTTTTTTCTCGATTTTTGTAATCATGCCTTCCTGCCCGTTAAAGTATTTCTTCTCATAATTATTTCTGTTAAACAGGATTCGGTCCCCGACAACAAAGCGATAATCGCCGTAAACAATAGAATCCGGATTTTTCCCAGCTTTCATACACGACTTTTGGATAAGCCTGTTAAGATTTACCGATCCGGAATAAAACTTTGGATTTCGTGAAGGCGTGAACACCTGGGTGTCAAGGCCAGACAAAAAGTCGTGAGAGGACAAAGATACAGCGGTTTCAACCATTACCTTTTCATCCTCAAAGCGCATGAGATGAAAGTTTCCGGCCTCGGTGAGATTGGCATCGCCTGCCAAAATCTTTTTGCTGTTACTGATAATAGCAGAGCGGGAGTCGTCCTGTCTGAATATATGTGTGAAATGATAAGTTTCGATTTTTCCACTCTTAAGAAGATCGGAAAAAACATTCCCGGGGCCTACTGATGCGATCTGATGCTCGTCACCGGAAAGGATGACCAAGGCTCCATTCTTAACGCATCTTAAAAGATAAGAAAATAATTCCTCATCAACCATTGAACCTTCGTCAATAATCCAGATGTCTGAAAGCAACTGCTCCGTGATCATATTTTCCTTTGAAAACGGCGTAAGCTTAATTGTTTTGTGGCAGGTTTCCGCAGGATATCCTGTGGCGTCTCGAAGCCTTTTGGCAGCATTGCCCGTAGGCGCACAGAGAGTGACACCATTATAGACATAGTTTGTTCTGTACATGGCAAGAAGACCGCGGATGAAAGTTGTTTTTCCTGTTCCGGGTCCGCCCTCCAATATCTTGATGCCGGATCTATCAAGGAGTTTAAATGCATTACGTTGCTCATCTGAATAGGATATGTTAAGTGCTTTTTCAACAGCATCAATGGAGCAGTGCGACATATCGAGGCTTACCGCTGACTGTTGAATACGGCCGATATTTTCGACGATTGCATCTTCATAAACGGCGTCGTCGGCCAAATAAGCATAGATCCCTCTATCGGTGAAAGATAAGCTGTAGGCCGACGAACACAGTTCTTCAGCAATGAATATCTTCTTGCTTTTAAATACTGTCTCTTCACTTTTTTCGATCCATTCTATAAGTTTTACCAGCTCATGAAATTCGATACGCGTATTGCCACTGTTTCTGTTTCTCCTCATGGCGTTTAACACGACTGCATGCATTCTTTTTTTGTCATACGACTTAAGGCCGTATTCGGAAGCAACTTTATCGCATATCTTAAGTGGCACTTCGCCAAATATCAGCATCGTATAAGGATTGTTTTCTATCGTCTTGAAAACGTTAAGGGCAAACTGATCAAAAAGACGGGATGCTGAATAATAACTCCCGCCGAGGGATCTGATATTATCATATGTTTTTTCCTGAACCTTGAGCCCGTATATATCGAGAAGACATTTCTCAACGTATTTTGATGTTTTTGACACCCTTTCGGACATGCTTTTCACGACGTCCTCGGATGTAAGCTTATCCATAAAGTCGTATCCTAATTCTTCAACCATTTTCATCGCCATATCTTCTCCAATGAAATCGAAACGGCTCTTGGCTAAAAAGACTGATGTCGTGTCGGAAGAGATTGGTGTAAGGTTTATTTGCTGCACCTTAAAAACGTCGTTAGTTGTATAGGAACCCACGATCTTAAGAGGTGTATAACGAGAGTAGAAGATGCAGATGCCTTCACACAACACTGCTTTCTGGGAGTCGGGAAGATCCAGGTAAAAAGTACTTTCACCGGTTTTCTCATTACGTTTTATGAAGTTTTGAAATGTGCCTAAAATTTCCATACCTTTCGCCTCTAAAGATTATTCTTCGAAAATAGGATGTTTTAAATGGGGTTCTATGGTGAGAAAAAATCTAAAATGTGATTTTTAGACACTGTAGAGAACAAAAGATAATAAATCATTTTTATACAATATATAATGTTGAAATGAGAAAGGAATTTTATGCTTATTACCGGAACCGTAAAGAAAATACTTACCCAAAAAGAAAACGACTGGGGCAGATTCGAACTGGATTGTTCAGGCAACACCGTTCTTGCCGTCGGCATTGTAAGCGGTGCAGGCGTCGGAACGACTGTTACGCTTGATGGAAACGACGTAACGAACCAATACGGCAGGCAGTTTGTGATCAAAAACGTTGTAAAAGTCGAAGCAGACAAGTTCGCCGGCGTTAAATCGTTTCTTGGAGATGGATATATAAAGGGAATCGGACCGGGAAAAGCTGAGAATATTATTGCGATGTTTGGTTCTGAGTCGGCGGATCTCTTTGACACAGAAGAAGGTCGTGAGATGCTGACACACGTAAAGGGCATCACGAGGTTGACGATCGGAAACGCCATGGAGTCGTATGAGGCGAATAAGAAATTCAAGCCTCTCATCGTTTTCCTCAATGGAATGGGTACGAAGGGACAGGTAATGGCAATCTTCGAAAAGTATGGAGAAAGAGCCATTAAAGTTCTTAAGGACAATCCCTACAGGCTTCAGATGGATCTCGACGGTTTTGGGTTCGTGAGAGCAGACACAATAGCAATGGCTGCAGGTATTAAACCCAATTCGCCATATAGAATTATGGCGGCGGTTAAATTCGAACTCGAAGAAGCTGCATCCAAAGAAGGACATTGTTTTCTCACAGTGGATCAACTTCAGAACAGAGTGATCACGATGCTGGTTCCTGTTCCGAAATGCCAGGAAGTATCAGAGACGATTTGTAGAAACGCTCTTGCAAAATGGCCCGATGCCAAGGAAAAGTTCATAAAAAATCACGAGCCTTCCGCAGCAACTGTTGATGCAATGTCAATAGCATGGGAAACAAGATGTCTGATCGAAGATACCTTTGCAGAAGCTCTGCAAAAGGCATTTGATAACGGTGACCTTGTGAATGACGAAGGTCGTATATACACGGCCAAGATGTACTCGATAGAGAATGAAATCGCAGAACACATTGGAAGGATGCTAAGTCAGCCGCCTTTAAGAAAGATTTCGGATTCTGATGTAGAGAGAGCGATTGGCGTAATTCAAGCAAGAAAGAATGAAGAACTTAAGAGACAGGGGAAGGACTTTAGTTTTGAAATTACCGATGAACAGAAAGCCGCTATCATGATGGGAGCAAAGAGCAGGTTTGGAATTATCACCGGCGGCCCCGGTCGTGGCAAAACGACTATATGCGAAGCGATTTCGGAGGCGTTCCTTTCCGCAGGAACGACCTATGACAAAAGGGATATTCTCATGCTTGCATCTACCGGAAGAGCTGCTCAAAGAATTAAGGAATCAACAGGCTACAGCGCCATGACTGCTCATAGAGCAATCCTTGAATCACAAAAGGGCCAGTTAAAACTTGAAGGAAAGCTTGTCATATGTGACGAATGGTCAATGGCAGATGTATATTTGATGATTTCCTTGTTAAAATGCGTCGGAAGCTGTAATGTTATATTTATCGGTGATGTTGACCAGATTGCATCGGTCGGTCCGGGAAAAGTACTCAGGGATATGATTGCGTCGGAAGCTGTTCCTTGCGTTATGCTTAAGAAAGGACATAGAAACTCCGGTACCATTGCCCAGAACGCAGAGAAGATCAGGAACGGAAACAAACTTAAATATTTCACGTTTGATGACAGCTTCAAATACTTTGGATTCCACGAAGATGATAAAGACGGGCTATTAAACTCGTTAATCAACGACTATATAGCAAACGTTAAGAAATATGGTATAGCTGACGTAATGCTTTGTGTGGCTATGAAGGAAAGGGGCGTAACCTGTGTCTCAAAGCTCAATAACATGATCCAGAACAGAATGACGACGGGCAAACCCGAAGCTGTGTACGGAGATAAAAAATTCCGTGTGGGCGACAGAGTTATGTTTACAAAGAACAATTACGACTTTGTCAGAATAACACCGGATATGAAACAGACGCTTGGGTTATTTAACGGAGAAAGAGGAATCGTTTGCAAGATTCTTCCCGATCCCGAAAACGACTCCCAGAAAATGATTATTAAATGGGACGACGGAACAATCGGTGGACTTACGAAAAACACTGTGGTCGATCTTGTGCTTGCATATGCGACCACAATGCACAAATGCCAGGGATCTGAAGCAGCATGTGTAATGATAGCAAATACTTATGCGGATTATATTCTCCTCCTAAGGTCGTTGTTTTACACTGCAGTGACAAGATCAAAAGGCGTTTGTTGTATATACGGCGAAGAAAAATTCCAGTATGGAAGATGGATGTCGGCCTTTGACGTCGCCATCGGAAAAACGGAAGACGTCGTAAGACAGACAATGCTTGCTGAAAGGATACGAAAAAATGTTAGATGAAAACAAAAATGCAAAGCAGATGGCTATGCAGAAGCTTGAATTTTTCCATGCGTTGGAAGATGCAACGAGAGTACAGGACACGGAGAGGAAAGTCAGAACGACGTTTGCAAACCCCATGTGCATCTTTATTTATCTGGGCGTGGGCATAAGTTTCTGGGCAATCACTCATGACCTCGCATATTATTTCCCTGCTTACAGAGATGTACCGGCACCGTTTATTGTTGCTGCTGCCACATTTTTAGCCGCTTTACCTCCTCTGGTTTGGGTGAAAATCTTGAATATAAGAACTAGGGAACTGTATTACGACCTTGTTAAAAGTGCAGTAAATGTAGACATTGAGTTGAAGGATGAAGCTATAAAATATCTGGAACTGAATTCAGAGAGTATTGACCGCTGGGCGGAGATATACACAGGTGTAACGCTCAGTAAAGCTGTTAGTCAGGAAAAGAAAGAAGACGTGGAAATTCCGGATGAGAGCGTTTTCATTCATGAGGCCAACGATGTACAGGAAGCAATTGACATCGTAAAAGGTATTAAAAAGGGAAAAATCAGAATGTGGGAATATTTCCCGGCAATCATCTCTACCGGAAACCAGGACGTAAAAGCCGCATCTATAACGTTCAATGACTCTGTCAAAATGTATATATTAAATGCAGAGTGGATGAAGGAGTTCAAAGAACTGTGCGAAGCCATTCTTTCACTGGAGTCGTTAGACAGTGTCTTCGATTATCCGGAGCAGAGGATCCTTCAGTCGAGCATGACAATCTTTGCGAATATGGCGCCCCTTGCTATTCCTGAGAGAAACGTTTATAGGGAGATCCTTGACAAATTCTTCGAGGGAGAAGAGGACGCGGACACTGCTGAAGTCATTGCTGAAAGTCGTGAGAAATAATGTTTTGGCAAAGCGGAATTTTGAGGCTTTGGAGTTCTATATCCATGATTCAAGAAGGGCAATAATATTGACGACATTCATAAAGAAAAAACAAGATAAAGCGCTGTACATACGACACCTCGTATTTACGACTCTATTAATAGTCGTAATGGCAGGCGTTTTATTTGGCTGCGGGGAAAAGCAGGAAGGAGTGCCATCGACAGTTGATATAACTCCAACCAGAGCTGTAGGGACACCTAAAACACAGATAACTCTGACGAATAGACCGGCGAAGACTTCAACGCCTACGCCAACGAAGAAAACAACACCGACAGTCGTGCCTACGGAAGGACCGGAAGTCGTGAGTGGAATGGAAACACCATTCCCGTCATTTTCTCCTGTGAATCCTATTACACCTGTGCCCCCGGAAGTGCCTACGTTAACTCCAACGCCGACGTGTTCACCCACACCAATGCCTACCGGTACTCCGACTCCAACAGCAACCAATACCCCGACCAATACACCCAGTCCTAAGCCGACAAAAACTCCGACACTGACTCCGACGTTTACCCCAACTCCTGTCCCGCTCGAAGTTCTTGAAAAAGGTGCCACTGTCTGGTTAAACAGATCAACATCTTATTACGATAAGAAAGACGACAAGTATTTATATGCGGGGACTGCATCCAAAGATAGCGATGCTCGTATCATAAATACAGAGAATTATCCGTATGTAAACTGCGTTATAAATAATAAGAAAGTCGTATTCCTTTACTGGCCGGATCTGTCATACACGGCGTTAGCGCCGACACCTACATTTACACCGACACCAAAATTCACGCCAACGCCTGGCGTGAAAGTTCCCACTCCGACACCACATACTCCCGAACATGACTATGAGTCGTACAAGACGGAATTCGAGATACCGCCGTCGTTGCCTAAGGTGCCGAAGCTCAATGATGCCGAGGCGACTATCAACAGGGATATAAACTACCTGGAGTCGGAAGATGCTGTTTACGAATACGACATATATACGTACCCTGATGGTTCCATAAAGGAAGAATTTCAGTGGCTTGATAAGAGAAATAAGGATCATTCTGTGGAAATTCATTATGCGAACGGAATACAGATGTTATATTGGAACCAAAACCCGTCAATATACCGACTTATATTGAAAGATGGTGTAACAATTGACGTGAACGCAACAGGGACCTATCCGACAGAAGTCTGGTTCGACACGGCAGGAAAGAAGATGTATGACATAAGTTACCGCAAAGTTGATTACGCATCGTCAAGGTCGGATGCCAGATATGTCTTTAATCATCTTGAGAAAAGAATAAAGGATTACACGACATCATCATCCGGGGAAAGATACACTTTATTTGTTGATAAAAATCTAAATGTCGTAAGTGGTTTTGAAGGCTTCAAATTTGCTTATGAGCCGGGAAAAGTCGAATGGAGCAATGAATGGAGCATCTATTATTTCAACGCGCGGATGGCAGATGGAAGGAACTTGCCGTTCTTTAAGGATCTGAAAACATATTATTGAGTAACAGACTAAAATACGTAATTTTTTTTAAAAGAACATAATTTTTTATACTGCTTTTATCAACTATGAAAGGGAGGACTTAATAAATATGCCTCCCTTTTTTTATGTTCAAAAAAGGAGGAAAAAAATTATGAACACAAAAAACACTGTAGCAACTAAGGGTAACGGTCTTGACCGCTCGATTTTTGCAACCAAGTTCGAACTCTTTAACAAAGAAGGTCTTGGCAGCGTAAGAACGCTTGCAAAAAGCGACGGGACCATTTGGTTTGTCGGAAAAGATGTATGCGATATCTTGGAAATCAAAAACTCAGGTAACGCATATACAAGGCTGTTGGACACTGAAAAGGCCATCATCCATTCAACGGATGATGGGGGTAACAACACGTCGAAAGTGCATTCTGTGCACTTTGTAGTTGTTTCGGAATCCGGACTTTACACCTTGGTTATGGGTTCCCGTAAGCCTCAGGCTTTGCCCTTCCAGCGTTGGGTAACACAGGAAGTTCTGCCCTCTATCCGTAAGAATGGTGGATACATATGGGGACAGGAAGCTCTTGCTCCTGATAAGGCCGAGGAATTAGCCCGGCAGGTGAGAAAACTTGCGGCTGAAAACGGAGCTTTGACCGACTATGCGGAGCTTAGAGAGCAGATGTGGGACACCCTTTATGCTGACAATGTAAAGCTGATCCAGCAGGTTAAGGATTTGAAGGATCAGCTTAATGGCATCGATTCTGTTGCTTCGACTAACAACCGGACGACTGATAACGACGTCGTGTTTGTTGATTCTTCCGGCTTGGTTTACAGTAGCGCAAACGACGCTCTTAAAGCTGTAGAGGGCAACCGACGTTAGGAAACAAAAAAAACAAACCCCAAAAGGGGAACAGGCTGTGAAAGGCAGCCTTTCCCCTTCGGGGGATAAAAGAAGGCAAAAATGAGCAAACAGTGGATCACCACCTGTGGTGGAAATGGATACTGGAGACTCTCGTTGAACGGAATCACGATTACTTGTGACGATTCTGAACTCAACGATGCAATCGACGAGCTTAATGCAATAGTCGAAGAAAGGGCACAAAATGAGAATTAAAAGTATTATCATGGAAAACTTTATGGGTTTTTCAGGGAAGAAATCAATCAATCTGGGAGATGATGTCATCGTTGCTCTTGTAGCTGCCAATGGCTCCGGAAAGACGAGCTTGTTACAGGCGTTAAGATATGGTCTTACCGGTGAAGAGCCCGCGAAGGACATTATAAATGCTGCAGCAGATACCTGTTCAGTGACACTTGAGTTACTTGACGACGAAGGCGACATTACGACCGTTACAAGGATCAAGTCCCGCCAGTGTGGGAACAAGTTCCAGATAAACGGAAAGACGTCTACGCTTAAAGCTCTGAACGACCAGATTGAAAGGCTGGCCGGCGCACGACTTGAGTCTCTTAAGATCATGTCAAGTCGTGAAGTTGTAGAAGCGTTAACGCCTACGGAATTTGGTAAGTTCCTGCTTAGCTATGTAAATAAGCAGATGACCTTGGAAGACATTAGGTCAACTGTTGCGTTAACTGACGACGCCAAGGCAATTCTGGAAGGCATGGTCCCTGAAGCTGGAATCTCCGTAAAAGGAATCGAAAAACTTCACGACGTTTGCTTTGACAGGCGACGTGCACAAAAAAATCTTCTTCAGACAAAGAAAGGCGTGCTCGCAGGAATGATGCCTACAGGCGGGTTTGTTCCATACGAGGGAAAACCTATGAATGAGCTGGAAGAGGAACTGAAGGCCATCCATGAAGCTGATGCCAAAAGAAAGAATTATGCTTCTCAGAAAGCGGCTCACGACGCTGCGGTAAATGCTTATAATAACGAAGTTAAGGCGTTTAACCAGGCAGTGGAGAGTGCAAAGAAGTACAATGCAAATCTCCAGAGCATTATGACAGAGATTGAGGCAAACAAAGCGTCTGAACCTGACTACGGATTAAGAGACAAGCTTAACAACGAAATCCGCGACTTAAAGTCGTCCCTTAAAAATCTGACAGAGGCGAAGATAAGCCAGGAAATGTCCGTTAAACAGATGAGAAGTCTGCTTGATGCCATTGAAAGTAATGTTTGCCCGATTCATAAGGATATCATCTGTAAGACTGATAAGTCGGCTTACAAGACATCGACTGCGAATGCCATAAGCGACGCTGAAGCAGGAATCAAAAAGCTGGAGGCAGAGATTAAGGGTGTCGAGAAGAAGATTGCTCTTAATGAACAGAAAGTCGTAGAATTTGGTGAAAACGAGTCAAAGTGGAAGATATATCAGAACACTTTACGGCAGAAGGCCCAGCTTGAAAAGAGTCGTCCGATTATCCCTGAGCGTCCGGTAAAGCCTACACTCGAAGAAGTGAAAGAACCTGATTCTACAGAATTTGGTTCGCTCAGATCAGAGAGAGAAGTTATGGCTGATATACAGAGACTTAACGCTGAAGCTGATAACAAAAAAAAGCAGGAGGAGTGCGAGAAGGTTAAGGAAGAGATTGCAGCTCTTGAAAAGGAGATTGCAGCTCTCGATTTGCTTGTATCTGTATCCGGCGACAAGGGTGAAATCAAAAATGCTTTGATATCCCTGTTTGTTACCGCATTGGAGACAGCTTGTAACGAGGAGACGCAAAAATTCAAAAAGGGTTCATGCTTCAAATTCCTTGTGAACGACGGCGTGTATATCTTCTTTGATCCCGGCACCGGCGAACCTTTACCGTACCAGAATCTCTCGTCCGGAGAAAAGGCATATGCTACACTTTCAATCATGCATATGTTAAATCAGCTCACATCGTCAAGGATCATGTTCTTGGATGAGATGAGTGTTATGGATGCAGAGAATTTTGCTGTTACGATAGGATTTGCCAAGGACGTTGAGGATGATTATGATCACATCCTGATTGCGGGTGCGAATCATGATGATACTCTTGACATTTTGAAAGAAGAGGGCATTCACAACGTTTTTAATTAACATTAACTAAAGAGGTCGTTACGCGACCTCTGTTTTTTTGGGGACAAATTTCTACACATTTGCGCTTTGTTTCGGATAAATTATAAATTATAGAAATCCAGATATTTATAAATCCTTCTTTATTTCCTTGCGACAGCGTGTTATAATGAGTTGTCATAATAGTGCGCCTGATATTTTAATGGCACTATATAATCATGGCTTGATTACAAAAAAACGCGATTTTTTTTTACACGCGTCGTTTTCCTCCATACTTTCCATAAAATAAGGAAAAAAGGAGGAGAACATAATGAATACGAAAACAAAAAATCCTCCTGTTGCATTGATCGGCAACGACTGCGTGAGGACATTTGACACTGCTTATAAAACCGGTGAAGTCACCGATTTTGATGAAGCGTGCCGAACCTTAACAGCCATTGCAACAGTAAAGCAACATCCGAAACTTCTGGATGCGTGCTTCAATGTACAACAGGGAGGTAAACATGAAAAATCGCAGGTGGAATGAGGACGAAGATTACGACTATGGTGATGGTGACTATAGCCGGTACGAAAAACCCGAGTACTGTGACGCGGACGAATCGGACTTTAATAAAAGTTACGACGATATCGCTCCTGTCGGAAATCAGGTTGATGTAAACGAATTCAAGTATACAGACGTTTCTATCGATTTAGATTTTTCGAATGTATCGAACCGAGACCTTGCACAAGTTATCAGCGCGATGCATAACAAAGATTGCGGGTATGATGCAAAAGAAAGAGCAAAGTGGCCCATTGAAAGAATTCAGGCTTTTTACAAGGAAACCATGGCGCGCGGTGGCTTCGATAACGATGAAGCATGGGAAAAGTGGTCAGACTTTATACTCAGGTTCTTACATAATCTAATTATAGCAGTTGCTATAAAATTCAACAGATTTAGAGGGCAGGGGTTCGAAGACGTTCTTCAAAATGCACGAGCAAGCATTTGTTTAAATCTGCGAAAATACGATCCTTGCTTTACGAAGAAACGTGACGATGGAACAATAATAAATGGTATTGTCCCTTCAACCTTCTTTATGCCTTCGATTAAAAGTGTTATCGTAGGTTCTTTTGGACCTGAAATGAACCAGTATTATAGCTCCATGTGGCGACGTGTTGAAAGGTTTGCAATAGACGAGCTTGGATATCAGGAACTCAACGAGAAGATCCCCATTGACAAGCTTTGCCTATGCCGAGACAAAAATGGTCGGCCTTATTCTTCCACACAGATCAATAACATGTTTGATGCCAAGAAGTATGGGGATGCAGTTTCCTATGAGAAATGCGAGGAAGATGGAGTGCAATTTGTTGCACCTCAGCATTCCGAGGACGAGGGCGAACTTTTAAAGATTCTCGATAGAGTGTTAAGCCCGATTGAGTATTATATTGTTGAGCAACTGTGTATGCAGCCGAAATCCGCAGGTGTGACCACCATGGATGTTCTTAAATGTCTGAATTCACCTGAAGCGAGGAAGTACTTCGGCCGTCCGGAAAGGGGTTCGGCTCTCACGCAATACAAGCTGCAACAAATGCTTGAACATGCGATCGCAAAGATTGAATCTGATCGTGAATTTAGAGAGTTATATCCTCATGAATGTCAGGCTCTCATTAGACGGGTCTCGAACGAATTTACAAATGGCGTGGATATTAAACCCAGCTATGTTGCGCCATTAAGCGATGAAGACTTCGAAGAGAATTTTTTCGGTGACTATGATGAGGAAGATGGAAAAAGCAAATAACAAAACAAATGCAGGGAGTCGTGTTTGGCTCCCTGTAATAATGTAAAGGAAGGGGAAACAAAAAAATGAACGTTTTACAAAACATTGTGGTTTTAGACTTTGTGCATTGGCTCAAGTATGACTGCCCAAACTGGCTCATTATCCTGGTATTTATACTTATATTCATAGGCGGACCGATTGCGCTGTCTATAGTTGTCACACATCGTCATCCTATGATGTTGCTTAAGAGAACTAATGCAGAGCTTGAAGGTGAAAGATATGAAAAGGTTCTTGCTAAACACTTAAGTAAAGCCTTCGGAGTAAAAGCACTCCCCAATGTAATCTTTTCGAAGGCTGACGGCGAAAAGACAGAAGTTGATATAATTTTTGTAACGACCAAAGGATTGTTCTGCGTGGAAGCAAAACACCACATGAACGGAGACATATGCAATCCTGAAGCTGTCGGAGAATTTAACGGGTCGGCTTGGAAATACAGGAAGACAAACGAGGTATATACTGAGAATGTAGTCAATCCCATAAGGCAGAACAAAGGCCATATTGATGCTCTCTATGAAATGCTTCAGGGAGTCGTTCCCAAAACGGCAATCAGAAATCTCGTTATACAGAATGTGGCCAGCTGCGTTATTTACGAAGGAAAACTGTATGGCGCAAGCCTCAATCCTATATGGTATGGAAGCATTCCCAGTCAATATCCTGAGCTGCAGTATTTCAGTAGTGAAAATTACATTATTAATAGAAGTATAAATCTTCTCAAAGAAGCCAACACGGAAGTTGCACTTTACGATAAGCATATATGGAAAACATGCATGAAACCAATCGTTGGGGATCTCAATGCCCTTCCGGACGTGCTTTCTCCACGTGAAGTCGAACAGCTTACCGGACTCCTTCAGAGCTTTGTTGCGAACGAAGCTGAAAGATATGTTTTTGCTTGCTACATGCGTGATAAGCAGCTGAGACAGCAGGAAGAAGAATTCAATCGACTCAACCAGTAAGTTGTAAGAAGCAGACACAACATAATTTTATAAAAAACATCGTAAAACATCTGTTCAATTTTGGGCAGATGTTTTTTCTTACGACTCCAGTTTTTTCTTATAATACCTATTATCAAATACGACTGGAGGAAATGAAATGGAAAACAAAACGGAATTTGACCTTTTCTGCAAGAACTGGCAGAAAACAAATACAGAGCTTCATACACTCGAAAAATCTGAAAAAGGAACGCTTTATAGAACTGTGACCAAACGACTCGTTGGAAATAAATATATTAACGACGTCACGTATCAGATCTTTTCGAACGTCGGAAAGCGAGTGTATGTTAACCAAAATTACCTCGTAGCGCTTGCCGCATTTACTGGCGACGTTATCTGGCAGTAGGATCGGAGGAGAAAATGGCGGAATTTACCATTCGCGATGTTTTGACAATTCATGGCCTTGCGGGCCGGAATAAAGGGCAGGCTGTAGAAATCATTTTTCCTTGTCCTGAATGTGGAGCATCCGATGGTGCCTGCTCCGCAACAACAAAGAAGATTAAACGCAACGGTAAGGTTGTAAAGAATGTGTACAACTGCAAGCGTTGCGGTTCTGAAGGCTCTATGTTTAAGCTGCATAAGCTTTTGACGACTAAAGAGTGTGAACAGAATGGTCTTCCCGCTCCCGACTTCAGCGGTCCAAATGAACTGAAAAAGTTGGCGAAAGATATCCATGTCAAGTTAAATGATAAGGATTATTCCCCACTGCCGGTTCATTCGCTCACGACCCCCTGTGAAGATAACTTCTCGACGCAAATTTTTGAAGGAGCTTCCGACGAAAAGTGTTCCATTGCATATCGCGCAATGATAAGACGACTTACGTTAAATGAAGCGCACAAAAACGACTTGCTGCGTCGTGGATTGTCTGACGAATTTATAAAAAGATTTGGATTCAGAACAACTCCTGATAAGCCCTGGGATGTATGTTGGGGAATAGTAAGTTCAGGAGTTCAGCTTGACGGCGTGCCGGGATTTTATCGTGAAGGTAAGAAGTGGAAGATGGATCTGAGAGAGAGTGGTTATTTCTGCCCGGTTTACGACGGAGAAAGAAATCTTATTCTCGGCGCCCAGATTCGAAGAAACGATTCGGATATGGTCGGTAAAAAGAAGAAGATGAAGTACGTATGGTTTACATCTTCAGGAAAGAATGAAGGCACTTCGTCAGGATCAAGAGCCACGTATCTTCCTGGTAAGAACATGAAAGTGATCATTATAACTGAAGGTGTTCTGAAGGCGACTGTCATATGGTATCTTTTACAGGGCGAAGTAACGGTTATCGGGATTCCCGGAATATCCATTCTTAAGAGTATGGATCCGTACCTCGAAAGGTTCGAAGGGAATGCATTTGTATATCTTGCCTTTGACATGGACAAATTCTTAAAACCTCTTGATAGACACCTTGAAAAGGAAGCTTATGAAGAGGCAAAAAAAATGAATCTTAACATTGATGACTTCTGTCGTGAGATGCAAAAGAAAGCTGCAAATGAGCACCTTGAAGACTACTATTTCAAGCCGTTTGTAAAAGCCAGGCACATTTTTACGTCAGAAGATGCCCTTGAAGAGCACGTCAGAGAGTTTAAGTGCCAGACGCACAGACTCAGATGGGATGTTGATAAGGACAATCAATGGAATGGAAGTCAAAAGGGTCTCGACGATTTTTTAAATGAACGTCGTGACATGATAGAGCCGTTTAAGAAATGGCTCATTGAAAAGGCGACCAGATCATTGGCGTTAAGAAAGTTTTTAACGGAAACGGAATAAGGTCGTGAAAAGCAAATCCCGGGTGCGAAAGTGCCCGGGATTTTTGTAAGAACTGATTGGCAAGTTCACTTGTTTTGGCCACTTTCTCAGAACTGGCCTGTGATAAAAAAAGAATAGGACATCCCGTGAGATGCCCTTTTGATGACGACCTTATGCTTTGTCTTGCGCGACTTTTGCACTCCTGCATTTACTTAAAGACGCAAACGCGGCGTGTTATCGTAAGTTGAGACCGAAAGCTCAAGGCAAAATACTCCATTTATTTTCTCGTCTTCCTTATTCTAAAAAAATACATAAAGAAAATCAAGTATTTACCAAAAGAAAACAGATATTTTTTCCTGAAGCAGTTTTTCCTCATAATAAGAACAAGTCATTTGAAAAACGGGAGGAATTCTTTATGAACATAGAAAATATAAAAACAAAAGTACCACGTTTTACTGCATCTTTACATACCCACGTCAGGTCGCTATTTGATGCTCAGATTGATGCCGGAGAGTTATGCGATAAGATCAAAGAACTTGGCGGAAAAGGATGTGCTATTACCGACCATGGTGTATTGTCATCTATCGAAGACTATCGCCCTGCGTTTAAGGAGAAAGAACTTAAGCTCATTCCGGGTGTTGAGATGTATGTGGATGGTGGCCCAATCCTCGGCCGTGAGCATCTGATCGTACTTGCAAAAGACGACTTGGGATATAAGACATTGTCAAAACTGGTAACCGAATCCAACAGGACTTTGCAAAAAGGCATGCCTGTTATATCAACTGAAACGCTGTTCAAATTAACCGAAGGCGCAGAAGATCATCTGGTTGTGACCTCTGCCTGCATGCAGGGAGTCGTATGTGCGGTCTTTCGCTTGAACGACGATATTGAGAGCAGTATATCAAGACTCACGACATCGTTGGATAAGTATATGTCCCCTGACGACGACAGGTATAAAAAAGCAGTCAGCGATGTTGAAAAGGCTGAAGTTGCGAGGGAAAACGCGATCATACGCCGTGACGATGTTAAAAGGACCGCTGAACAGAAGTTCGTAAGTCGTGAGAAGCAGGTTGAAAAACTTGAGAAAAACGGCGATCCGAGCGCGGAAGAAGCAAGGAGAAAGTTGGAATATGACAAGGTAGCTGCTAAGGAAGCTGCGGAGATCCTTGTTTCTGCAAAAGAAGACACTGAAAAAGCAGATCAGGCTTTAAGAGAAGCAAAGAAAATCCTAAAGGACATGTCGGAAAAAGTCGAAGGGCATAAAAAAGTTGAAGAAGAGATTGAAGCTCTTAAGACACAAATGAAGTCGTTCGACGAGTTGTACAAAATGGCGTACAATGTAGCGCTTATGTACAAGAAGAAGTTTGGTAAAAACTTTTATGCAGAGGTTCAATATCACAAAATACCTGCAGAAAAGATCTGTTATCAAAACCTCGTTAAGATTGCAAAAGAGCTTCAAATCCCGCTTGTAGCAACTAACGACGTGCATATCCTTACAGGAAGCCCTGAGGATAGGCTCAGACGGCGCATATTAAGAAGCATGCGCTTTGAAAAAGCCAATGAGCAGCACTTTGAGCCGGAGAACATAGGCGACAGTGAGTTGTATCTTAAAGATAATTACGAACTGGCAAAAGCATTAAGTGAGATTCTTCCGGATGATGCTGTCGAAGAAGCTATAAGAAACATTGATGCCATTTTTGATATGTGTAACGTTGAGTTTAAAACGTCTCATCATTACCCCAAGTATTATGTGGGTGGTGACGCTGACAAGATCCTTGATGAAGCTGTCGAAAGGGGCATTAAATGGCGTTTCCCCAACGGCCTTGATGATGTGAGGAAGAAGAGAGTAGAATACGAGCTTTCCATAATCAAGTCAATGGGCTATGCCGACTATTTCCTGGTCGTGAAAGATTTTCTGGAGTACGGACGACTGTTGGGATATGTTCCTGACGACTGTCTGGACGCAGCACCGCTTGACATTGACGAGTTAAAAGCATTCATTCGTGATAACGGCTGGAAAAACCCCGGATATACTGTCGGCCCGGGAAGGGGTTCAGGTGTAGGTTCTTTGGTAGCTTATGTTCTCGGTATCACCCATCTGGATCCGATTCCTTTTGGATTGATCTTCGAGCGTTTCTTAAACCCCGCGAGAGTATCAATGCCTGATTTTGATTCAGACTTTGCTTTCGGTGTAAGAGAAAAAACCATTGAATATGTCAAAGCCAAGTACGGAGAAAATGCCGTATGCGGTATTATGACCACTAATGCCTTGGCTCCCAAAGGCGCGATCGATGTGGCAGCAAGATTTTATGGGATCGAAAAAACCGGCGAAACTGATTCTTCAACTCCCGGACGTCGTAAGTATGCAGCTCTGGCAGCAAAGATCAAAAAGGATATTCCGGATAAGCCCGGCTTTTTATTCAAAGATCTGGTCGATAAAGCAGGAAAACCTGTGACAGATGAAACAAAAGATTCAGGTATCCCTTTGTTCGACCACCTGTTGTCACTTGCTGCAGACAAAGAGACAAAAGAAATTCTCAAGTGGGCTCATGTAATGGAGGGTTCATTCACGGCTTACGGGATGCATGCGGCAGGCATTGTCATTTCGGATAACAACGATGTCTCCGATTACATTCCCCTGAGATGGAACTCTAAATCCGGCATGATGAGTACGCAGTGTGACATGGTCCAGACTGAAAACAATGGACTGTTAAAGTTTGACTTCCTTGGATTAAGGACGTTGAATATTTTCACTGACTGCCTCAGACTGATAGAAGATAACCACGGGAAAATAATCATGCCGTTGGACATTCCGCTAAATGAGAGTGCCGTGTATAAAATGCTCTGCCAGGGAAAAACCAAGTCTGTGTTTCAGTTGGAAAGTGTCGGCATGACCAAGGCACTTATGCAGTTCAAGCCGACATGTATGGAGGACTTAATTATCCTCATTTCAATATACAGACCCGGCTCGATGCAATTCCTTGACAACGTTGTTGCTGTTAAAAACGGTACAAGTGAAATGACATTTCTGCACGATAAACTTAAGCCTATACTCAGCCCCACGTATGGAGCCATAGTGTACCAAGAACAGGTAATGCAGATAAGTCAGGTGTGTGCAGGCTTCTCTTTTGCAGAGGCGGATAATGTCCGTCGTTACATGTCGAAGAAGAAGAAAGATAAGCTCGCTCACGAGCGGGATGCCTTCATCTACGGAGACAAAGAGAGAAAGATTTCCGGATGCGTAGCAAACGGTATCCCCGAAAAAACGGCAGAAACATTGTTTGAGCAGATGGAAAAGTTTGCAAGCTATGCTTTTAACAAATCGCATGCCGCAGCATATGCTCACAATGCTTACGTGGCAGCATGGCTTAAGTATCACTATCCGAAAGAGTTTTTCGCCGCCGCTCTTAAATGGGCGACGCCAAAGAAAGTGCCCGGATTTATTTACGAAGCTGTGTCCTCGGGGATCAGCATTTCCGCTCCTGATGTCAACCTGTCGCTTGCAAACTTCAGTGTAAGTAAGGACGGGATCGTTTATGGCATTGATGCGGTTAAAAACGTTCGTAAAGGTGTTTCGGAAGCTCTCATCGAAGCAAGAAAGACACGCCCCTTTACAGGAATGGCTGACCTTCTTGAAAGATGCAGAATTGAATCCCGTTCTCTTGAGAGCCTGATCGACGCAGGCGCGTTGGATAAGTTCGGAGACAACCGCCAGGCATTAAAAGTAATGGCGAAGGAACTGGACGAACCCATTAAGGCGCTACTTGAAAAGAGAGCAATAGTAGAAAGCATTACAGCTCTGTATCCTGTTATGGAGTCTCTTCCGGACGACGCGGCAGTCGTGAATTATCAGCTTGAAAGAGGCCTTAAAGCCGTGATTACGAAAAAAACGAAGGCGTCGTCATTGGAAACAAAACTTGCCAATGCAAAAACGTCGGTTGAAAAGCTTGAGCAGGATATTTCGTTTGTGAAGCCGCATCTGATTGCGGAGAACAAATCTGAAAGAATGAGGAGAGAAAAGGAAGTTCTCGGAGCATATGTAACGGATAATCCGATGAATTTCTATCCCTCTAATGCTGAACTTAATGTGAAGCCTGTATCTGAGCTCCTCGACGGCGACACAAGAGCCTACGGTATAGTGTCAAACCTTACTGTCAAACAACGTAAAAAGGACGGTGCCGAAATGGCTTTTTTCACTCTTGAAGACAAGAGCGGAAGCATCGAAGTGTGCGTGTTCGCAAAGGCGTTTGCAAAGTTCGGTAAGCTCATCGAAGAAGGAAACGTGTACGTCTTCATCGGCGATGTAAAAGAGGAAATTACAACGATCATAAACGAAGAAGGTGAGGAAGAGGAAGAAGCGGTCCTTAAAATGTACGTAAATGACATTGCGAGGATTGAAGAACAAAAAATGGGGATCATTATGGAAGTCCCTTCGTACGCAATATTCCATCTGTCATTCGAGCGGAATTTCAGGGAAGATTACGAAGACGAAAACGGAAGAGTGTTCCTCATATTTGACAGGACCCTGGGAGAAATCAGAAGGGCCGTGTACAAGGTAAATGAGAAGGTTTTGAGTCTTCCAAGGACGAAAGAAACCGTGTACTAATGTTTAAAATGGAAAAGAGATGTCAGATGTCGTGTCGGCATCTCTTTTTTTTTTGGTAAAAAGACGAAATTCAAAAAATTATGTTAGCCGTTCCTATAATACAAAATATCTGAAGGGTGTGGTCGTGCTTTTTTTTGCGGAGGCGTGAAAAAATGTAAAGGCATTTGCGTCGAGGACTCGCAAAACGAATTAAGGGGACTATTGACACTGTGAGGAGCCATATCCTGGTTTCTCATAACGGTAAGGTCGTTATTGAAGAAACAAAAGATGAATTGCTTAAAACCCTTGTTACAAAGGGATTTGAGAATAAAACACAGATAAAGGAGAAAAGTAAATGAGTGATTTAGAATTTGGACTTGAGGTAATGTCAAAGATGTTTGGCATCTTCAAGGTCCTCGGAGTGCTTGGCGTCGGGCTTACAGCTTTTGGGATCTACATGATCGTAAGCCGTTCAAGAAGTAAGCACAACAATGAACCTACGGTTGACGGCAGTCCCCGTAAGAACTACAAAAAGTTCCCGATTGTCGGTATCGTCCTTGCTATGTGGTTCGGAATATCTTGGATGATTTCGGGGCTTGTGGGAGCGGTGCTTGGCTCGACAATGAACAGCCCGTACTTTAAAGAGAGGTTACAGGAAGAGGTGGCAAAGGGGAACGTTACTGTGACAGTAAATGGAGAACAGGTTCCGGTTGCTACACCTACTCCCGAACCCACAAAAGAGCCTGTAGCGACTCCTACACTTACTCCTACGGCAACACCTATCGCAGAGACTCCTGTTCCTACAGAAGCAGCGAAGCCCACGGATATGCCTAAACAGACTGAAACGGACACTAATGTGGATGTTTCCGATAAGGAATTGTTTGAGGCGACTCTTAAATTCGGTATCCACGGCGAAACCCTTACCTTGAAATTCCCCAAAGAATGGGAAGAAGATGCTTATGTATCGGAGGATATGGTTACCATCAACTACTTTGAGGACATTAAGGTTGATTACACTTGTTGCTTCTACAAAAAGGGGCAGAGTGACTGGATTGAAGACAAGATGGAAATGTGGAGTAAAATCTACGATATTTCCGAGTTTGCTTTTGCAAACGAACTTGAACTCGAAGGAGCATCTGATACCTGCTACATCTTCGGATGGGACACGACATACGGTACAAAGAAGATACAGGTTTATATTGCAGGAAGCCTTGATTACTACCTTGAAATCTCAATCAGTGATTATAGCAATATGACTTGGGATGAATGGAGAGAAGCGATCAACCTTTTCGTTGTAACATTCTAAAAAAGCATAAGAGACAGGCGGGTTTGTTTACCCGCCTTTTCTTGAAAAAAAAGGAGCAGAGGTATGGGTTCATATGGGTACAGAAAGGAGTAAATATGACTTTAAGACAGAAAGCACTTATAGTAGTTTGGGTAGAAAGAGTTATCAATTTGTTTGTATCTGCCTTATTAAGTGGTTTAGGACAAGTTGTTTCTCGAATTTCAACGGAGCAAAAACCGTTGGTAATCAAAAGTATTGTTGTCGAATTTATATATAACCATCCATACACTATAGGACAATTTGCAAATGCACTTGGAATGATAGGTGTATGGGTGACTATTGCAATATGTATTATGGATATAATTCGTAGAGATAAAAATAAGGGAGAGGAAAGATAGCAATGCTTATGTACAAATCAGAAATAGCAGAACAGGCAGAGAGGCATACAAAAGAAATGGAAACTCACTGTCATGATCGGATTGAATATTGTATTAACAATACCCAGATTTTTACCGGAGTGAACGGTACAGCTCATAACTTCGCAAAGAAGGGTGACGTGTTCTCGGATCATATTTCTTTTATAAAAAAAGAGGCTTGTGTAAACCTGATGCAAGCCACAACCACAGACGCCCTTGCCTATCTTATATCAAGTAAAGATGATGACGTTACCATTCTTAACTTTGCATCCTATAAAAATGCGGGTGGAGCGTTTCTTAGTGGTTCTATGGCGCAGGAAGAAGCTCTTTGCCATGAAAGCTTTCTTTATAACGTACTTCGAAAGTTTCCTGAATACTATAAAGAAAACTGCGAGCATCTGAGTAAGGGATTGTACCTTGACAGGGCATTATATACGCCCGAAGTAATGTTCAGAGGAGTCCTCAAAGCGAACGTAATCACTTGCGCATGCCCCAATAAAATCCCGATGGAAAGATATGGAGCGTTTACGGAAGAAGAAAACTATGAGGCATTAAAGAACAGGATCACTTTTCTACGGGATATTCTGCTTACGAAGTGTTGTGATCATGTTATTCTGGGAGCCTGGGGATGCGGTGTGTTCAGGCAGGATGCACGAGAAGTTGCTGAACTCTTTAAGGATACATTTGAAAACACGGGGATGAACATAGTCTATGCTATCCCCGATGACAGGAACTTTGAGGCTTTTGAAGAAGTGTTCGGGAAGGATAAAGTTATCGAGACCGAAAAGAGCAAAAATTATTGAAAACAGGAAGAAGTAAACAGGAACATTTCCAGAAAAGATTCTACATATGGATGCGTCCTGCTTGCTATGGACGATATTAAAAGCATTGAGCTCTGCTAGTAAATCAAAAAATTGATATGTTAAATTAGGGTTCAAAGGAAGGAATTAAAATGGCTTCAACAAGTAAATGTCCGTATTGTGACGGAATGGTTACATCAAATGAAAAGATATGTCCCCACTGCGGAGCGAGCAATCTGAACTATGTGGAAGATAGACCGAATGTAGTGATGGCCCCCAAAACCATTGAGGAATTGAAAGAATTCTGCGCCGAAAGAGGAATGCCTCTTCTCCGCATGAGATTTTTCATCGGTGAGGATTTCAAAGAACCGTGTGCATTCGGTATCTTTAAGAGAGAAGATGGCACGGTTGTAGTGTACAAAAACAAGGATACCGGAGTAAGAGCGATCCGCTACGAAGGCCCTGATGAGGCATTTGGTGTCATGGAGCTGTACCTGAAGCTTCTCGATGAATGTCATAAAAGGAACATATTCCCTGAAACGGTAGATGGTAAGCCGCCTGCTGAATATCTGGAACGAAGATCGGAAGAGGGAAAGCAGGGCTTCTGTTGGATTGGTGGTATTGCACTTTTCTTTCTGAACGCAGCTATTTCAACATTAGCGGGAGAAACGATACCCCTGATAATTACTATAATCATCGCTCTAATTCCGTTGTCGCTCACGTTTCTGTGTCTGAGAAGAGTATGGAATAAGAGGAAGACAGCTCCTATAAAACAGGAAGATGTCAAAAAAGACTGGCGCTATACAATGACTCGGAGTGGTTACACCTTTGCTGCGATACTCTTTTGCGTATATCTGCTGATCGGTACTGTAAACACTGTTAATCTTATTAAACACCCTGTCGGATACTATAAGACCTCTGACGACCTGTACTATAGGTTAAACAACAACTGGTATCGTTACGATTCCGGTGATTGGAGATATGATTCGTCCTATGACGGCTCTGACTCAACCTATAAAGGCACAGGCTGGTCTTCTTCCTGGGGGGATAGGAGTGATAAGTTTACTAATTCGGACGCTTATTCCGATTACTGGGAAGCACATCATTCGAGCAGTTCGTCCGATTACGACTCCTGGGATAGCGGAGACACCGATTGGGGCAGCGATTGGTGATTATTTCAATTTTGGGCAATTTCTTCCACAATAGGAGCTAACAATAACGTTCTGGTAATCGGGCCTGCGGGTTCGGGCAAAACATATGCATATGTACGCCCTAACATCTTACAGGGCGACACAAGCTTTGTTACCACCGATATCAGTGGTGATCTGTATAATACCACACACTAAGCCTTAGAAAAGAAGGGTACAATTAACCGTCTTTGCAAAAATAAAGCAATTGCCTACCATATTGTTTTTGAATATTTCCATAGGAGGATGAAAAATATGAAAGAAACAACGATCATAATTCCCGAGATACAGAATGATACAGACGTCAGAAAGTACGCAGCGGGACTTCAGGTAACTATAGATGCGGCGCAGGGTGAGTCATTACCGAAAAATAAGGATCCTTTTTGGGAGAATTGTGAGGAGTATCTCCTCTGGCTGGTATGCCTTTATGTTTGCAGACTCCCTAAATCTGAGAGGAGCCTCGCCAGCATAGAGCATTGCATAGAGATGCTCGCAACTGAATCCTTGGATGAAGATCTGCCTACTATCAAGGCTCTCAAAGGAAAACCCGAATCCACGCAGGAAAAGTGTTACAAAAACTTTCTTTTAATGACAGATAAGATCCGCAAAACAGCGTGTCTTGGCGAATTAGCAAAACTGAGTCTTTTAAAAAAGCAGTCGAGATCAGAATGAGCAGATTAAAAATCGCAGCCGTTACGACTATTTTTATTCTCTGTACACCTTTTGTACCGAGAATAGAAGCTTTTGCCGCCGGCAATGGTGAAACTGTCAACGTGATCATCGACGCTTGATTAACTCTTTCGAATAGCAAACGTAATTAAAAAATTCAAGCAGATTGTGTTAAAAATATTTATAAAAGATCAAAAGAAAGGCGAGCGGAAGTCTCCGTATAAAGAAAAATGAAATTAAATGAAGTATTTTTAAGAGGTCGTGTGCAGCAGACACCCAAAATTGTAAAAGGTCCTGACGGCGAGTATGCGTTCGGTTATGTAACGCTTGATGTCGTGCGTGGACTCCGCTCAGTCGGAGATAATGCTGACAAGCTTCAGCACAATTATCCCATTGTTCTTTCGAGAGAGAAGGAACAACTGGACGAAATATCAAAGTGGGAAACCAACGACGTTGTGCTGGTTCAGGGAGTTTTATCGACCAAAAACGTACAGAAAACCAGAATCTGTCCTTATTGTACAGATGCCGATGGAAACCAGACGCAGTTCAAGACGCCGTATCTCACTGTTTATGTCACACCTAAGTATTGTGAAAAAATCAGAAGTTACGGTGATGACGAAGCAGCTAAGATCAAGGCTATGGAAGATGTGGTTGAGCACAGAGAAATATCTTGCAAAGCTTTGGTTTATGGTGTAATCTTAAAAGATCCAAAGTTCCTGGTCACAAAAAATAAGACACAGATTACGCAGTACCCCATTGCCACAAACAGGAAGTTCCTAATAAGAACCGACGACCCTTCGGTTAAGACCGACTATCCGTGGGTTAAAGCATATGGCGAAAATGCAAGAAATGACAAAACATTCTTACATTACCAGTCAGAGATTGAAATTGATGGTTTCTTACAAACACGTCGTACGCATCCCGTAGTCACTTGTCCGATGTGCGGAAAATCGTGGAAGATTGATGATACGTCAATGGAACTTGTGCCTTATGCAACAGAGTACATAGCGAACTTCAGAACGCCGGAAGACGTCGAGAACGAAATGCGTCTGAAGGTCGAAGAGTATAAGCAGATGCTTTTTGACAGTGCTGAAGAGGACGAAGGGGATATGTCTGAAGACCAGACTAACGATGAAGCTGCGAAGTGATACTAATCTTTGAGGCGTGCGGAATAGCAGCTTATTTACAGGAATATTTATGAAACCGTGCGTTCTTGCACGGTTTTTTTTTCAAGGGGCTTTCCTTTTCACATACTAATCTTAAAACAAGAAAAAGAGAGGAGGAAAAAATGAGGCACGAAATTCTACGAGATGACTTTAGGTGTACCGGAAACGATTACGCTGAATTTAGAAAATGGATAGAAGAGTTTTCGGACGCAACAAAGCTTTACAACATTTCGCAACGTAAGCAATTTGGCAGTGGCGAATTTTATATGCCATGCACAAGACCTGACTGCTGCGAAGAGGGTGCATATGCAGGTAAGACCACCTATTGGAGACTGGATCCCATAAGTCTGGATGATTTTGAGGAAAGTCCAAAACGAAGCGGCGCATTGACATATTCGCACATATTGCCGCTAATGCCAAAAGATCTTTTTGAAGAGATGAGTAGGAATCAGTCGATGATTATCCAGATGAGAACTTCAACTTCAAGGCACGTTTTTATGATTGCAGGTCTTAAAAGTACTTACGACAGTCTGACGAGTTACTTAGGCTGCAAGGACATTGCGACAAAGATGCCGGGACTTATAAGAAACATAGTAATAAGTCGTGCTTTTTATGAGTGCCAAGAGGCAAAGATGAAGCATTATCCGTTAAGTGTTCTTTGCCGTGAAATTACCGATGAAAACGGGCGGACATATAAAAAGATAATTCGGTTCTCAGGCAGCTCATATGCTACAATACCTCAGAGTGCAATCCTCGAAGTGTGTGACTCTATCGGGGATTTTGAATGTGTCGAATGGGAAATAACGCAGGACATATCAAAAATACGACTTGTCCTTCCTAAAAAGAACTATCTTTTTGATGGTAAAAATCTTAAGACGACCATCGAGATTTGTACATCCGACACTGGTGTCACATCCTTTGCGACCGATGTAACACTGTCGGATGGAGTCTTTTCATGGCCGGTAGGTAATGTTCCAATAAAGCACGAAAAGTGGTCTGATCCGGATTCACTAAAAAACGACGTATTGGAGCTTATCGAAAAAGCAGACCGGGTTGGTACATTTCTCACGACGCTTGGCGAGAAGCCGATCGACGACGCTTTTAAAAAGCTGGTAGAGGAAAGTTTGAAACCTGTATTCGGGAAATTCCGGATGAAAATGATCGGAAGAAGAAAGACCTTGAAAGCGCTGCCGATGCAGACGAAAAAGGACCTGCTTTTGTACTGGTTTGAAGCTATGAAGCTTTTTAGGGATGTGGACAATACGACCGTATTAAGCGAGGAACAAAATAAGGTCATCTTTAAAGTCTTAAGTCGTTGTTTCGAAAAGTGAATGATTTAAAAGGGAACTTCATGGTTGAAAGATACCATGGAGTTTTTTTTACGAAATAAAAAAAAATAAGTACCTTGTTTCAATAATAGAAATGAAAGGATTGAACAAATGACGTTCAAAGGGCGCATTTAACTCGGATTAAAAAATATATGTGGCTCTGGTATTTACTATATGACAAACAAACAGAATTTTGAGCTGTTGCGTATGGCAACAAGAAAGGCATCAACGGCCGAGGCAAACGAATTAAGCATAAAGACAGGCCTCGATTACAGAACAGTAATCGGACTTGTAAAGATTCTTAAGTATGCAAACTTAAGTGAAGAAGAGCAGGCAGTAGCGAAATATACGGATCCTTCTACATATACGCTCGAAAACGTCAAAAAGTTGTATGAAGCGGGCCTATCTGACATCATACCTTTTGAATACTTTGAAAACGAGGCGTTCGTAAGAGAAATGGGAATTACGGAAATCCCTGCAGGCTTTCTGGCCGGCTGTACCGGAATTACAGAGTTTAAGATTCTGCCCCAGATTGAAAAAATAAGCGACTATGCTTTTTATGATTGCAAGAACTTAAGGTGCCTGTCCGTGGATCAGGGAGAACTTAAGGAAATCGGGAACAATGCATTCAGGGGCTGTACAAACCTGGAAATCACGGAAATCCCCGAGTCGGTAGAAATCATCGGTAAGAATGCTTTCAGAAATTGCGAAAGTATCGTGACTCTTAAGTTACCCGAAAACATCATTCATATCAAGGCAGGAACATTCCAGAACTGTTTCTCCCTTACCGAATTGACGACTGCCAAAGAGTTATATGTTGGCCACTGCGCCTTTTATAATTGCAGTAACCTTGTAGCGATCGGCGCCGTCATTCGTGAGATTGGCGAATCTTCCTTTGGAAGGTGTCTGTCCTTAAAAGGAATAAAGCTTTGCACAACTACTGTTCCCGGAAAAGCCTTTGACGGTTGTGCGTCATTGCAACACATTGTTTTTATAACGACTCCGTTTGTGATTGGATCAAACGCTTTTCGCGGTTGCGTAAGTGTTGGGAAGATCGCAGCAAGAGGGCTTCAGCATAACCTCATGTCATGCACGGGATACGATGAAATGCTTGACTGCATCCTGTCCGGGCCAAGAAGATGGAGAGGCGGAGGTCTCTCTGTCGCTTGCGAGGATAATTTCTGTAAGATTGAAGAGAGGCTCGATTTATGCGAATAGTAAAAAACGCGCTACTTTTTGGGCTGATGGCGGCGATGTTCGTTGGCCCGACGTTTAATATTTTTGCGTCGGAAATTACTTCTCAGGAAGTTCCTGAAATCGAAACAGAAGATGACAAGATTCTCGGCGCTGCCAAAAGTGAGCTGTCACGATACAAGTGGGATATTGATTCCACGACTTCCAGAACGTGCATCATAAACGTAGAAGACGCTCAGTGCAGAATAGAGATTTTTTACACGACTGAAGCCGGTGCCCCTGAAGTATCATTTGTTTCATCCAAAGGTGACATTATCAGTTCTGCCGGAAGTACAAACAGTAAGGTAAAAGGAACATACAAAGAACCGGTTACAACTGCGAGCGGTATCTCAATGCTTCCTGTTTATATAAGTGGAGATAACGCCAAGCAGGAATGGGTATGTAATATTAAGCTTGCATCCGGCACAACGGAAGTCTGCGTCGTAACGACTGATAGCACGAAAGACATGGAAAAGATTATGAGAGAGTCAAAAAGACGTGTGATGAAGCTTTACCTGTACGGTTTCAGTACAAAATCTTCATATACGGTAGACGATCTCAGCATGTTCGATCTGTTCAACCAGGGCGAAAATAAGGATCCTGACAGTATGCAGTCGTCGGGCGACGCTTATATTGTTTCCCCTACACCTACGCCTCTCCCTTCCGAAGAAGTAGGAAAGGAACCTATCTCAGGCTCAATGATCTTCGCAATAGTTCTTGTTGCCGGTCTTATTGTTTTTAAGATTTATCAGAAAGTGGGTTCCGGCAAAAAGAAAAAAGAAGACAGGGCTGCGCAGGCTGCTGAAGAGAGACGACAGAAAAGAGCTGAAGAAGCGGAAAGACGTCGTGAGATAGAAAACATCGAGTTATACAATGAAATGCACAAAGATGATGACCTCTATTATGACGACGACACTTCTATAGTAGAAGCAACAGAGTCAGAGATCCGTGAAACTGAGGCAAGAAAAGCCTATGAGATGGGAGAAGAAGAATACACGGAAGACCTGGAAGATGAGTTGGAGATCGTAAATACAAGTGTTGCCGAAGAGGAAGAAAAGAGCAGAAAAGAACAGGCAGCAAAGAGAAACGTTTACGATAATGGAGAAGACCGTGAAACATCCGGTGACACCGATCGTGAAAATAACAACAGAGAGTCGTCGGAAGTCGCTTGGATGAAACAAAATTCTGCGGATGACGATAATGATTTCTTTTAACTTTTAGCAGGAGGTTAAAAATGACAAAACTTGCGATAGTGGGACATGATGGCATCGACATTGCATTGTATGCAGCATTGGCCCTTAATCGTATCGGAGAGAAAACAATAGTCGTTGACCGTTCGTCTGATTTAAGACTTATGGAGACAGTGGATATTCCAGTCAACCTGAGGGAAAAAACTGCAACTGAGTACTCTGACATTCATATCTTCTCAGAAGGCAGTGAACACGAAGATAACGACTCTGTGCATATCATATACTATTATGGTACGAACACGGACAGCGCTTCTATAAATGAGTGCGACGGTATTATCTTTAACACAGATATGAAAACGGAGCACGTAAAGAGAATTGCAAAAGTCGATGTACCCGTCGCCGTTTCCGAATCCAAGAAGGAAGGTAAGAAGACAGTGGAGGAGAAGTACATAGACAAAAATGTACGGCTTGTAATCACCCATTTTATAAGCGCCAGGTATGGCAAGGAGTTTATCCTCGACTTGTTCGAGAAACCCATAAAAGACAAAGAAGTTATAATTCTTCCATACAACGAGGCAGATTACAGACTGAGACTTTCTATCGGCAATGGACGGCTTAGACTTGGAAAACTATCGGCAGATTTTCGCGCATTTATAAACGACCTTCTTGAGAGCTTCTTTAAAATAAACGTGGACAAGAAGCTTATTAAGAAGATCTACGTGAAGTGAGGCGTTTAATGGGTAAATTATATACAATCTGGTCACCTATGCATCGTCAGACAGCGACGGCGTCAATGGTTGCAATGGCATTTGGACTTGAAGATGCGGTTCTCACGCATACTCAAAGTCAGATGTCACAGCTGGAGACTATGCTGGGCTTGAACCAGGCAGCAAAAAACAAAGTCATGGACAATGCCGGCATGAATGCCATTCTCTATGCCATTGATAACCATAAGATAAGCGACGAAGAAATCATTTCTTCCACGATCAAGGTAAGAAAAAGTGGCCTTCAGATCCTTCCCGCTCTCGGTCAGATCCAGAACGGTGACAGAAACCAGCTCCTTAAGTATGTTATCTCCGACAGACTGCCGAAGATTTACGACTATGTGTTTGTAGATCTCGCGGCCGGCGACAGAGGAAACGACTTTGAGCTTACCAAAGCTCTCTGGAACGACGCCTCTGTTAATTTCATCGTATTAACCGACGGACACTTGTGGGAACCTTATGCAGAGAAGTATAACATCCCCAATGCGGTGTACATTCTTGGAGCATATCATCCTGAATCAAGGTTCAACATTTCGTCGTTCAAGTTCAATATTTCGAAGAATGTTGCAACAATTCCCTATTGCGTGGAATACTACGATGCCATTTCTGCTTATACGGTGCCTGAGTTCCTTATGAGAAACAGGAACGCAGCACAGGAAGTAAAAGGCAATGTAAACAAGAAGCACTTCGCTGTTAAAGCATCAAAGAATGACAGTATAAGCTACTTCTTTAAGGCAATATCGGAGGTGAAATCTTTCTTATGATCTTTCAGATTGTAATAATCCCTCTTGTGCTTATTGCTGCCGGAGCCGGATACTATTTCTTTTCAATAAGAAATGTAAATAACACGGAAAACATTGAAGTAAGAGACCGAAACCTTTCGGCTCTTGAGCAAAGAATCAAAGATGATATCTTTAGATCAACGTCGTCCGGTATTCTGGGAAGCGGTTTGACTCTGGAAGCTACGATTGAACTTATTAAGATAAGAAGTTCTCAGAGAGAAAGTTTGAGAAACGCGGGTTCCGGAAACATTGGTGCCAGGAAATCAGCTAAGCGTATGGTAAGAGCTGCGCTTGAGGCGGAGCTTAAAAGGCAGCATTGTGACATTGACAGATATATAGAATTCAATCTGTCAAATGGAATGGAGCCCAGAACCATGCATGAAGTTCTTATGTATACCATGTGTACGGAATATCAGAACAAACTGCACGGTAACACGCCCTCTGTCGAAGCAGTGGGTTTCATGACGCTCACGGAACTGGACCGCAAAATGCGCAACCAGAACGATGCTTTCGCAAATATGGTCCATAAATATAACATCAGAAATCAGATAGACGAGATCAAACTTACAGAAATCTATGAGAAAGAGAAAATTGTTTTATCTGATGATGAGAAGATGGATATTGCGACACAGATCATCTTTTCGGATCTGTTCGGCTTAAGAATCATAGATTCTCTGAATTACCAGATGGTAGGTCTTGAGGAACTGCAGCTTGGAACCAACGGGGTTGCGACAAAACTCTATAACGTTGATGAAGAGGTTAACGGCATTTCAAATGCCATTAAGACTGCAAAAGATTCCGTAAGCGTAATGTTTGAAGGCCGTCTTATCTGGCTGAGCTATTTAGGCTTCAATACAGAAGTCGAGTATATGAATTGCATAGATACTACGATTGCAAATACCGGGGCAGGAGACTTGACCGAAGCTACGCCTAATATTCTCACCCAGACAGTAGATAACCGAAGGATCCAGGCAACAATTTCGCCCAAATCTGATGCGCCCATTTGTATGATAAGAAAGTTTGACAACATTCCCGAAACGAACATTTATAAGCTTTACAGTGTTCGTACCGATAATCCGCGTGATACAGAACTTGTGATTGGAGGGCTTATCCAGATCGCGCATTCTTTCCATACGACTGCAATCATTGGCCCCATGGGCGCAGGTAAAACGACAGGACTTAGAGTCATTGGGATGCAGACACCCAATAACTATGCAATCGGCTCAGTCGAGTATTATTCGTTCGAGTTAAACATGAGAAAGTATTGTCCTGACCGTAACGTCGTTGCGTTTAAGATTTATGGTTCATCCGATGAAGATGAAACGCTCGCCATGACAAAAAAGACTACCCGTCCCATCTGGATGATCGGTGAAGTTACCCAACCTAAGATGGCAAACATGGCAGTCGAAATGTCAAAGACGTCGTTCCTTTTATTCACTGCTCACTATACAGACGCGGAAAGTCTGCTTCGTGCGTTTGTAACAGCAAAAACGACAGTTGGTGGTTACAACCCCTCTGCGGCACTTGAAGAAGTCGTGCATGCTCTGCACTTTAATGTCGAGATCATGAATAAGGACGGCAACAGATACATTAACCGTATCACGGAGATCGTGCCCACGACTTCAGTAAAAAAATATGAAATCGTTGAAATGCTTTCTTACGACCCCGATAAGAAAGAATACGTAATCGGCTGCAAGCCTTCTCATGCTGTTTTTGACAGAGCGAAACTCATGCTGTCGGACGACGACTATAGGGCATTTGTCGAGTATTATGACAAATATTACGATGGTAAGTATTATGCAGACGAAGTAGCCGAAAATCCCGATCTGCTTAAAGCACCTGTCGAAGAGGTAGATGAATTTGCAGATGCATCATGGATTGCAGACGGCGCAAACGATGATGAAGATCTCGACGAAATCTGAGGAAATCAAGATCATGGCCTTATTTAAAAGTAAAACCAAAGAAAAGAAAGTAGTTGTGAATGAACTTCTCTACAAGCTTCTTTTGAACACGCCGTTCAGAAGAAGCATAGAGTTCATTCATCAGAAGCTCCTGCTCATATGCCCGTATGAGCCTGCGATTCTCCAAAATACAGCGGCAGATATTGTAAACAAAGCCGCCATTGTGGGCTCTATCGCCGCCTATGCAGCATTTGCGGTTAATACCTGGGCAAGTGGCGGAATCACGACTTACAGTATTGCCAGCGCGGCGTTTGTGGCTTATGCGGCCTGCTGTCTTGTGACACACAGTATTTTAAACAAAATCCAGAAAGAAGTGAACGAAGATTTTCGAACATATATATCAAGAGTTGAAAAGACGTACGAAAACACTCATTCAATGATAAACAGTATCCCTCTTGCCGCAGCAGAAATGAGCGGATCCGGTATCGACCGCAGAAGAGTGTATAATATCGAACGTTTTGCGCAGGAGATCAGTGAACTCCTCTGGGCTGAAAATGCTGCAGAGAGAGTTAAAGAGTATGTGTCAGACAGACACCGTCCGTCTTATGTACGACTTTTTGTAACCCAGGTGTATAAGTTCAGAGAGAAGGGTGATACTTCCGAAAAAAGCGAACTAATTAAGAAGAATCTGGAAAAAATACGACTGGACATTAAATCGGACGAGATCAAACAGACACGACGAGCATACTCCCTTAAGGGCATGGAAATGATGCTTATAATTCCGGTCGTGGGTTTTAGTTTTCTCGGAAGATGGGGAAAGTCGTTTTCGCCTGAATCGGAAGGTTATTACAGAACGTATGGACTGATCCTTCAGATAGCAACACTTGCGACGGCATGGCTTTTATTTCAGATAGTTAATCGTTCGAAGGACATAACATCAAAGATCTACAAAAATACGACGTCGTTTTATTCAAAACTCTCCACAAAGTTAAAGCTGGACACCTTCACTCAAAAACACGGCAGTGGCATAGCTCATATGTTGGCCGTGACCGGAGATAATACTCCTGTTCCCGTATTTGTTACTAAAATGATCCTGTGGGCCGTAACTGGAGTCGTAGCTGTATCCATAATATTCGGATACACATCCGTCATTACAAGGCATAAGATCCTTACGACAGAAACCGTCGAGGAACTTGCCGTAACAACTCAGCAAAGAAATGCAGTCGTGAGTGCAATTGTCGATCTGTCGCTTAAGCATAAGTCGGAAGATATAACCAATTATTCTGATGATGTGTTGCTTACGGAAATAAACTCCGTTTTACAGCAGAACGGCGTTCGGATAGCAAATAAATATGTGCTGGATCAGATAACAGCGGAACTCATTAAAAGAAACACTGAATATAGAAATCAAAGTATAAGCATTGCCCAACTTTTCGCAATTCTTGCAGCATCAGCAATCGGGCTTATACCATACTTTGAGCTTAGGTATTATTACAACCTATGTCTCAGCGAAAAAGATAACGAGATCAAGATGTTCCAAAATCTAATCCTTATGGAAAAAGATTTCCCATCCACGACTGTAGGTGGTCTTCTTAATGAAATGGAAAGTCATTCGTTGATCTTTAACTCGGTTCTTTCCAAAACGACCATGGAATATCTCTATAACAGAGAGTCGGCGATCAGGCTTCTTCAGGTCAATCAGCCGTATGAGATCAGTGACATAGCAGACAGTTTTCTTGCTGCACGTAAGGTCGGAATAAAAAGCGCGTTTAGCTCAATCGAAGCGGATATGGCAATCCATGAGAAAGAATTGGATCTGGAGAAGGAAATATCTATAAGCAAGGAGCGGAACTATCTGTCTGTCCTTTGTTATATACCGGCAGTCATAGCAGTAATCGGAAACTTCATCCTGCCGTTCCTTGTTACTTCTTTGCAAGGTCTGGACGGCGTGTTTGAAACGCTTAAGGAACTGGAAGGATTTGGCTTATAAAAATTTGAAAAGAGGGTGTTGATCACGACGTAATTTGAATTCTTAAGTGCCTGGGTCCAATAATATTAAATGGGTGCTTAGAAAGTATGTGAGGTGATTAACATGTCCAAAGAATTCATAAAGTTAGCCGCTGGCTTAATGATGACGATTACGCTTATAGCCGTAGGGTACACAATCCTGGAAAAAGTAGGCGTATTCAGCGATCATGTCGTGCAGATCGGCAACAAGACTATCCAAAGTATGGAAGAAGCAGAGATTACAAGATATGACCAGTCTGTAATCCAAGGAACTCAGGTAGTCGGGTACATAAACAGTATTAAAGAATTAGTACCTAACGTAAAAGTCAAAACACTAGACGAACCCGAGGGCTTTTACGTAGTACAGAACGGCTTTTTCGTAAACTCAGGAGATTCAATAGCAGAAAGCGAGGTTAAAGGCGTGTCCGTGAAAGTTACCCCGATTTCAAAACTCAAAGACATCGACGAAACTAATTTTTATATAAAACCGTTGGGGACGTTCAAGGTGGAAGTTGAACGTAACGGTAACGGGGTAATTAGTAACGTGGAGATAACACAAAAAACATAAATCTAATTTGGAGGAATAATTATGACTATTCAGGACTTTATCAAAATTGGTGTGGGCATTATTCTTGTGGTAACGCTGGTTGGCATTTCTATCGGCATCTACCATAAATCAAAGCCGATGATCGACAAGGGAACCGGTCAGTTTGAAGCCATGGCAAACATCGAAGAGAACGAACTCAAGAGTCAGAACAACAAGACTGTTTCAGGCCAGTATGTGATCGATACGATCAAGAAGTGGCAGGATGGCGAGATTACCGCTACTATCAGTTATACCACCGGTGAACAGACATCGGCCATCACCGTTGAGACATCGAATGTTGCTAATGCGTTTGATCGTTCCGACAAGGGATATATCAATCCTTCCAAGACATTCAGTTGTACGGTTACAACCAATAAGAACGGAGTTGTTAGTTCGGTATTATTCGATCAGAAATAATTGAACGAGGTAACGTGCCATGTCGGATAATGTTCGTACCTGGCTTGCATACACAGCAGATCTTGCAATGTTTATTGCCGCATTGGCATTAAGCATCGGAGGAACATTAGCTCTGATTTCTTCCACGATCAGAGCTTTTGCTGCTTTATTGTAAGCTTTTTATGACCTTTTATAACCTATGAAAACATTCGAAGCATACATATGCATTCTTCTAACGACGATATTTCTTTTTATAATACCGCTCGCTCTAACAATCAAATATAATAACCTGTCCAAAGATTCTCAAACGTCGTACGAAGCTGACCGTCTGGTCTGGGAGATCGAAACCGTTACGTATCTTTCCGAACCTTCCGACACGACCTCACGCCGTTATCACGCTATTAACTTAACGACCATAAACAGAGAATTTGATTTTCGTGTTTACACGACAGACGGTATTGATGTCACGACTGAAGTCTATGAAAGTCCATTCACGACTGACGGCCTGATTGCCCTTGACGACGAAAAGTTTGCGTATGTATACATCGAATACGGCAAAGAAAAGAGGTGGGCGGTCATTGCCTAACGCAATTTCTGAATATCTTTCAAGGTTTCTCATGATGTTACTTTTCTTATCTCCCGTCGTGATCGCACTTACCTGTGGTCGTTATTATAAAGCCAAAACAGCAGAAATAATGGCTCAGAGATTTTCGGATACGGTAAGTACCGGATATATCGACCTGTCGGAATATGAGTCGTACGCAAATGAAGTGGGAAAGCTTGGCTATGCTATGACTATAAGTATAACAAGAATGACTGACGACGTCGTACCGAGGGAAGAACATGTGACTTTGGATGATATTTATTTCGGAGCTGCAGATGTTAACGGGATCAGAAAGTACAAGTTGAGAAATAAAGATTTTGTTCGTGTGATCGTGAGAACAGGGGATTCATTCCTTCAGTCCACCGCGGTATTTTTTGGAGAAGAAGAGAGGGGTGACATAGAGTGAATAGATTTCATCTGATGATGATCTTCAGCATTATTATCGCCGGAACTCTTTTTTCTTTGTACTTAAGAGCTGCACGGGTAAACGCCTATCAGAAAGAAAAAGAAAACTTAAAGAAAAACGTTGAATTTGCAACACTTGCAGCAATGCATGAATTAAAAAGCGAACAGGGTTCGCAGACTGCTGTCAGAAATGTCGTTGATAAATATTTTACCTGCTTTGCCCTTGCCAATAAAACAATCAAGGAAGAAGGTTATTTCTTCACGCCTGCAATTGTGATAATGGAAAATAACGGCTTTTACATATGTTATCCCACGGACGAGGGATATTATATCCCAAAGACGAGTGAACTGGTTCCTTATTCTTCTGCGAATCCGACAGTTAAAGAAACCATAACTCTTGATGGCGAAGTCTTTATAAACGGTCGTTACGACCACGTTGAGTCGTCAAAAGACAGGATAAGGTCGTACGTGCAGTATTCAGTGGAAAAAGCCGTAAGAGAGAGAATGGATATACTTAACGACGTGCTGGAACGACCGAGATACGCTTATGAGCTGACAAGCGATATCATAGTCGAGCCGAACCGGTCGATCGTCGTGGTTGTTCAGGGATATCCTTCGGTGTTTGAACACGAGTACTATGACATGGTCGTGCAGACCTCAGGACAGATCAAAAGGTATTAGTCCCCGGATAATTGGAAATGAGATATTAACCTTACATTTGATCTAACGTCGTAAGTGGAGAATCCTTGCTACGCATAACCCGCTGTGATATAATACACAACCGAAAGTGCGTAAACATGACGAACATTTTTTCATCAATCATCAATTTCCCATAATGTTTTTCAACAAACATTATGAAAGGAGCTTTTCTTATGAGGAACTTAAAAATTTCATCGATCATCATCATCGTTTTAGGGGTTGTGATGGGTCTTGCGGGCTGTGCGAAGCTGATACCGGACGCAAGTGATTATGCAACACCGACGCCTTACCCTACAAGGACACCGATCCCTGTAGCGACGGCAACTCCTACGAGCACTGTAACCCCCACACCGACGGATACGGTAACGCCCACGCCCACACCTACGGCAACGAATACCCCAACCCCCACGTGGACACCTATCCCGACACCTACAAGCACACCTACCCCCACACCGACGGATACACCGACTCCTACACCGACCCCTACTCCGGATCCCGTGAAGGAAGTAAATGACTATGTGTGGACAACGAAGAAGGCAAACCTGAGAGCAGATGCCGATGCGAACAGTCAGCTTCTCACGACGGTTCCCGCCAACACAAAAGTGCAGAGGATCGGGATCCATGAGAATAAGTGGAGTAAGGTAAAGCTGGGAGGCTACGTGGGATATATCGGCCCTAACAGCGTAACCACAACAGAACCCACACCCACACCGGTTCCCACGGCAACGCCCACACCTGAACCTACAAAGCTTAATTCCCATGGAGCAGTGTATGGAGACCCTGATTCCGTAGGATGGAGTCGCAACCTGTTCTACGACCACCCGGAGATCTGGGATCTGACGAAGAGTCACAATCTAAACATTTGCTATTTCGTTAATGGAAAGCCGCAGTTAACTACGATCAACGCAATGTACAGCCTTGACGGTACATTAGCAAGATTCTGTGGCCCGAATGCTCCTGAAGAGTGTGACTTTACATTTATGTATGACTATGTTCCTAATGGAGCTGTTCGAAGGAATGAGTTGGGAGATCCCGCTGTAGCTGACTGGACGGACCCTGATGATGGTCACACTTATCATTTCACAGCTGATACATTCATGTTCCTTAAGTTAACAGACGGTAGATATGTAGAAGTAACAGTTGATGAGTACCTTGCACATCCCTTTGGATACGACAGACAGTAAGTGAAAGTGTTTGAACGATGGATGATTCCCTTGGACGGGAAAGGATGAAAGATGAAAACAACAAAAAGCAGCGTTTGATCTTCTTTGACAGATCAGGCGCTTTTTTGCTTTATAGGAAATTTCGTCCCGTTGTTCTTTGGAAAAAAAGGGGTCAATTTCTAACCTAACCGCAACCCCCGGTGAAATCTGACTGTTTCTCAAATTAACCGCAACATGTCGCCGTTTTTGCCTAAAAGGTTGCAGTTCCGATGGGATCAGATCGTATAAGGAGAACCTTAGCGTTTCGGATTGGAATACCGGGAAACGGTAACTGAATTAAGAGTTGCGCTTGGGCAGGAGATTGGGCTTTAAGAATACTTCGTCCGCAGGTATCTTTTCAAGCTTGCAGACTTTATGGAGTTTGTTATCCAGACATCCGGAATTATCCGAAACGCTTACGATATGATTTTAGCAAAAAGAAGCTAAAGAAGGTAAAGAAACAGTAAAGATGTTGAAAAAAAGGATTTTTCAATGTATAATCAAGTAAAGATTAATGCTTAAGTTTGATGATGCGTTTGCATTGACCCGGGTATGAAATATATATTGGGGTTTAATGCATGGCTTTGAGTACTTGCCTAAGACACAGGCGTATAGGATATGCCCGGTTTGCATCAAAGGGGAGTACTTTACGATAAATTTTATTTTCTTCCATATATGGATTAATTGGTAATTATCAATGGAGGAACTTGTAAACGTTTTTTTCTTAAATTCTCTTTTTCTTGCATACTATATACGGAATTGAGTATTAAGGGAGAAAACATTAAATAGTGGGCGCTTTGCCCTGAAACAGATGTTATCAGGAAAGCGCCGGTGGTTGAGCCTTTCTTGATGATATAAATATTATTAAGAAAGGAGAAAGGCTTTATGAAAGGAGAATGTTATATGCGAGGCGATGAGGTAAGATATGCAATAGAACACGCAAGCCCCGAATTAGCACGTGCTATATGGGAAGAATTAATGACTCCCAAACCGTCGAAAGACAAAATTCTTAAGGCAAAAGCAAGAGAAGCGGAAATCAGAGCAATTAAGGCCAGAGCTGAATATGAAAAAACTGCCATCCAATAAGCTCTATTATTGTGAACATCTTGTTTTAACGCCAGAAACTAACGAGGAGATCAATGCTTTCGTTGTTTCAACTCATCCCGAAGGCAAGGGACTTATGGACTATTTGCAACAAGAAGCAGTCAGAGATGAGCACAATGGAGTAATGAGAACATATTTCGTCAGAGACAAGAAGACCAAGGAATTGGCAGGTTACTTCTCACTTCGAGCGAGTAGTCTTAAGCTGGAACTGATGTATGATAATACTCAGGGTATGTACCCATGTGTGGAACTGGCATATTTTGCGATGAATGATATCTACCTTGAAGCACATCAATACAATAAGGGTACTGGTATTACCATTTTTTATAACATTATCGTTCCAATCGCTCAAGAAATTTCAGAATCTGTTGGCGCTAAAGGCATTATAGGGTATGCCTTAGATATTCCATCGTTGCTCGACAGGTATATAAACGACTATGGTTTCTCAAGATTAGAAGCTAAAAAGGAAGAAGAATTACACAAATTATACCGCCCAGCTAACGATAAAGGCTGCGTCTTTATCTATAGGGATTTTGCATCTTAAATCCTTTATTAAGCGTTATCAACCACACACATAAGCTTAAAAACCTCTCACATGGAGAGGTTTTTTTTTGTAAAGATTATATTAAAATAGGGCTTTGCCTTGTTTTTTTATTATTTAACACGCTTACAAGTCTCCCCCTCAAGACTGAGGGGCAGGGGAGCTGAATTGGCAAAGCCAATTTTTTTTTTACGTCTTTTCATTTTCCGAGATCCTTTTTCACATAATACATCTTAGAGAATGCTTGTTTTTTAAAAGCGGTTTGGGCATTGTATGTCGACTTTTAAAAGTGAAATGTACGCTTATTATGCAACTTTATATATAGACAAAAGAAAGAAGGACAACGAAAAATGAAGAGGTTTAAGAAACTAATATTTCCTTTATGCCTTGCAATGGTTCTCTCGCTCCTGTCGCCTGCAAAGGTAACCTATGCCGGGTTTGGAAAAGAAGATGATAGTTCCACCGAATTAATCGATGAGAGCTACCATGGTTCCCATATCAGTGACTTTTCGTTCCAGACATTCTTAACGGACATCTGGCTGCAGAGCGGGAGTAGCGTGTGGTGGATAGTTAAGGGAGGTGTGGGGACAAACGGCTGGACCATAAAGACGCCGAAAGGAACGAAAGTAACGGGAAGCCAGACGGTCCCCGGTAATCAATATGCCGGAAAGTTTTACGTATTTTATACGGAAGACCCGATGTACGCAGAAACGATAGTGTTCACTTACGATAACTCAGGAAACAAGTCAGTCGTTACAATGTCCCAAACGGAAGCTGCCCAGGCGGCATTAAAGGCGTGGGGAACAAAGAATAACGTAAGAAAGGGCGCAGCAGTCCATGCAGCCATGAGAAGAGCCCTCTTGTGGAGGAGAGAGATAAAACAGGATCCTGAAACAAAAGAGTGGAAGGTAACAAAGGATAACTTCAGTAACACGAGCTACTACATGGCCCTGACATCCACCGAACAGATGTATGAAAGAGGCGACAAAAAGTACCAATATGGCACTGATCCGTCAACAGGCCAGCCCCTCAAGATGAATGAAGACCAGTGGAACAGTATCTATAAACACCTGGATATCATAGTCCCCACGGGAAACTATACGGATTCCGAAAACACGGAAACCGGTACGGGAGATACCTATAACCCTCCCGATACCGTAACGACCCCTGAACCTACCCCTACCATAGCCGGTCCGAAAGTAACGCTAACCCTAAAAGGTAACGGAGGGATAATCGACGGCGGGTATACGGAAAAGAAGATCGAAGTAGCGAAGGGCGTGGAGCTCGTTCTTCCCGATGCCGAGAAGGAAGATGAGATCTTCTGGGGCTGGTCAGGCACCAACTATACGACCACCGATAAGAAGCTTAAAGCTTATAATGACGGCAATATCTTCCTGACCTACACCCCTACCATAACCAGGGCATTGTATGCCATCTTTGATAAGCAGGATCCGGATGATATAGAGTGTGATCATACATGGAGAAACCTGACAGAGACCTGCCCTGATTGTGGCCTTACCTATGTTTATGCAAGGAAATGCACCAAATGTGGGGAGGAAGAGGAGCTTTACCATGATTGTCCGGGTCCTATAACGATCATCTATAAACCTGAAGCCTGCCACTGCCATAACGCTCCTCCCACAGGAAAGGAAACGACCTTAACGTATAACAGACAGTACTTTGTCATTGGGACATCCAATCCCTTTACATTGTTTGCTCATGAAATATATGCCTGGGAAGACCAGTATGGCCATATCTATGAAAACGACTATAACTATAAGTTTGACGATGAAGGAGGACGGCTTCCCGCAGGATCTACCCTGGAGCTTAGACCTCTGTGGAGAGAAAGGACTTCTGTCACGTACTTTGATTATAACGAATCCGCAGTCTATGACCCGACATCGATGACAAAAGGCATCACCTCAAAGAGCGTTATGTACGGAACGACTTACGACCCTCTGCCGATTCCTTCGTGCTATGGATATATCTTTGATGGCTGGTTCCATCCCCGGTATAACAGAGTGATCGATAATACCGACGTGAACCCTTCTTATGACGACGTGACACTGACAGCCAAGTGGAGAGGTAAACCCCATCACTATATCATCGACTTAAAACGCCCCATAACGACGGATGAGGACGCCATGTGCTTTATGGATGGCAGAACCTATAACGCGGTCTACGGTAAACCATTTAACTACGACTCTTGTGACCTTGGCCTTGAACCCTTTATCCCAGGCTATGAGTTTTTGGGCTTCTACCTTGACGGTACAAACATCCGCCTGACGCCCGAAACAATATTTGCCTTCGATGCAGATGTAACCGTAGTGGGAAAATGGAAGGTTAAGGAATACACTTACGACTTTGAGCTTGAGGGCGGAACATACGACGGAAATCTGTCCCTTCACCTTGAATATGGTAAACCTTTCTCAGGCCTTCCCGACGGAACAAAGATAAGTAAGGACGGCTACGATTTCGGAGGCTGGTACACAGCGCCAAACGGAAGAGGAACGAAGTATGAAAACGGCGATACAAACACTTACAGTAAGAACGGAAAGCTATACGCCCACTGGATCCCCAGGGGCTATACAATAACCTTCGATTATTGCCTTAACTGGAAGCTGCCGGCAGTAAATGCAGCCGGAACCGAAGTAACGACAAAAGCCGTGTCCTTCGGAGAAGCGGTTGGAGAACTTCCCACTCCCACAAGAGAAGGCTATACCTTCGTTTGCTGGGTAAAGGACTTCGTAAACGACCCCGAGCATGGAAACGCAGTGATCGGAAAAGAACGGATCGTCGAAGAAACAGCGGATAACATAAAGACCAACAAGGTCACATCAAACACAAAGTATGACGTAGCGGGAGACTGCACACTGTATGCCGTCTGGAAACCACTGACGTTTTACATAACCTATGACTATAACTATGACTACACGGAAACAATACCGCTTCCGGAAGTGGAATAGGGGGATACATGCAGAAAGATTATGGCCGAAAGGCAGTTAAAAGAATAGTAAGAGGCATGAAAAATGCCTTCTCTATTATGCTTGCAATGTCATTTTTACTAAGCATCATAAATCCTTCCACCGTAAAGGCGACAGAAGTCGTGAGTGGAGGTGGCACAGGGCATGTGCACACGGAAGCCTGTTATGCGGGAACAGTACACACCCAGGAAGAGCATGAAAGAGAGTGCAAGTACAGCGAAACCGTAACCCATTATTGTGACGGATACTGGCGGTTTTATGAGTGGTATAACAGTGGGTATTACAAAACAACTACTCGTTATTATTATTGCAGCAAGCACGGCACCTACACGGGTCAGATGATAAACTATTCCATGTCAACGCCTTCCGTTATAAACGGGCATTATATGCAAAGAAATAACATGTCCTACGCTGAAGACCTCCGCTGGCAATGCTACGAATATTTGACCACGGATAGTAGAGGTAGGGATAGATATTGCACAAGTAAAGGCGCACAAAACTTTTCTGAAACTGAATCGTATACCGATCGAGAATGGACATATGCTATATTGTACTGCCCGAAGTGTGGTTCTTATACTGTTGATTTTCAAAGAGAGACAATGGAGTTAGACCGTTTGGAAGGCACTTATCACGGTTCTTATAACACCACCGAAACACGATATGACTGCCACGGCCGCGAAATTGGAAAACGCTATGTTAAAAACCCCGACGGAACATACACCGAAGGCGGCTGCGTATGCGATAAGGTCGTAACGAGCATGACCCTTGACCGTGATTCCTACACCACGACTCCCGACGTAAGAGCACAGATCAAAGCTACCATCACACTTCTTAATGGCACGACTAAAGTCGTTAACTGCTGGTACAACGAAGGTACAGGATCCGGTGAGCTTGACACGACCAAGATCAATGTCCCTCAGACCGTGACGGTTTACGTTGATACCAATTATCCCTATTCCGACACCGGGGCAAACAAGACATATAAATCGGCTGACGTTCAGATAATGGTATGTAACACATTTAACTGTACAGGAATTTCCAACGGAAACGGCTCTGTAACCATTAACGACGGCACACAGACTGAATTTGATCCCACGACTCCTATGACTGTAACCATCGTCCCTGAAGCCGGCTACCACACCGCTTCACTTTCAGTTGTGGGTTTCCCCGCTGACGGTTCGACTGTTATTCTTCGTGACGTTTACGACACGACCAGGAATACAGTCGTGAATAATAAAGGCACGTGGACCATTGACGGCTCAGGACGGATAACATATAACTTCGAAATGCCGACAAGGAATGTGGTAGTTCTGGCCACTTTTGGGCCAAACGTGTATCGACTCACTTACGATGCAAACAACGGTCATTGGGGCGGAAACGATTCTTTAAGCGGAACGGTGAAGTACGGATATGCATTAACCAAAGCGTCCGTTTCGCCGCCGAACCCGCAAAGAGAAGGCTTTGTGTTCGGTGGCTGGTACACAGCCCCCACGGCAGGAGAAAAAATATCTCCCACGGACATCTACCTTTTCACAACAGACATGACTCTTTACGCTCATTGGTTTGAAGCGGCATCGGAAGAAAAGCACGAACAGCCCTACGACGACGTCGTGTATTATCCGTCCCCCGTACCCATCGAAGGGTTTACAACAAGTCCCAATCTTTTCTGGAGAAGATCGGAAAAGAACGGGAACGGAAGCGGAGAAGCGCTTATAAAGGGAGTCGTGTTTAAACAGCTGGCTGATGCGACATATTACGGACATTGGGATGCAAACCACTATAAGATCATCTTCGATGCTGCCGGAGGAACGATATCGGAAACAATTCCGGATGCTTCGGAAGACGGATACATGGACAGTACCGGCAGTCGTGCGGAAAAGGAAGTTATATACCATTCGTCGTACGGAGAGTTACCGACACCCGTGAAGGCGGGACAGAACTTTGTCGGTTGGACATCTGCAGACGGGATCAATGTGTCCGAGTATGTGACCATACCGAAAGACATAACGCTGATAGCCAATTATTCAAGCACTGCTCCACCGACTGATGCATTTAAGCTGGAAGGTGTGCGCATTACAGACTCCGGCGGGCACTACGATGCGGAAGTAGCAATACCTTCTTCCGAAAGTGTAAATATTGAAGCTGACGTTGTTCCTTGGAATGTACGCCTGGCATATCATACAAACGACGCCGGGAAAAAGAAGCTTGTATCTGTCGATATCTTCGCCGTCCAGGCCGTATCCTTTGATCTAAAGAATAAAGACGGTCAGTCGTGCATTAGTTCAAAAAACACTGATCTGAGCGATAGGTTATATGTGACGGAAACAAACCTTGGCGATTATATTGAATATATGACTTCAGACGTGACAGAAACAACCGGCGTCACGATCCGTCAGTATGCGGACACAAATCGCGATGATGAGGTATATATAGGAAATACTCTTGTTTCCTTGCAGGAAGAGCTTGAAAATATTCCTTCCTATCATCTGGTTGTGACTGCCGACTTATTGCCGGGTGCCGATAATGGAAGATATACTTTGTCGTACTTTATAGAATACGAGTTGCTGATTTCAAGGTAAAAAGTCCCGTAGTCGTGAATACACGACTATGGGCATTATGAGGTAATGAAATGCCTAAGTTTATAGCAAAAAAACTGATACATGCATTTGTTTTAGCGTTGCTGCTTATGATCTCAATCATCCCCAAAACGAACGTAAAAGCAAAGACCAACGGTACAGGTGTTGAAGTCGTTGACGACGCAAGCATAAATATATTCACGCCTGTAGCCGCGAATGCTACAGATATCGATCTCACAACTGCCAATAACGGTCCTTATGTGGAGTTCACGCTCACGCCTGATAACAGAGCAACATTTCCGTATATAGGATACGGGAACAGCAATTATGTTTTTTCAAAGAGCGGAAAGGCATTGATGGGCTCGACGCTTCTTAATGTAACCAACGGCCAACCCAAAAGTTATGCAAATTACGTCGTGTTCCCGTTTGATGTGTGGGATAAAGCAACCGGGAAGCTTTATAAAGCCGGCACAAGCATAGCATTCGGAACGACTTACAACAGCTCTGGAGAGGCGAACGAACCCACGACTTTTGTCATCCCTGCATTTATAGGGAAAGGTTTGAACAGTACAGATCCTCCAAGGGCGTATGGTTATGCGATGTATTCCATGGCTGTAAATACAGCAGACCTTAGGCTTGTAAAGATGTTCAGATTAAGCGAAAACAAGAGGTCGCTTACCGCAGATCCTCTGGTCCTGGCATATATGAAAAACAAGTCGAACGACATAAAGGCTGACAGTACATCAACAAGAGTCGCCTATGACACCGGCTCAATAAAAATACAACCCGCCGTCGTAAAAATGGAAATTATATCCGACTCGGTAAAGGACGAGGGCGAGTTATACATGGGCGAGAGCTTTGCATTCAAAGTCTATACATCGGGGAATTTGACATCCGATGCTCATGATGTAAAGCTCATCCCTCATTATAAATGGGTAAGTGACCTTAATGCTCCCACAAGTTCAGGAAAAGATGTGACGCTTCATACCTATATCCAATCCGGAGAAAACGTGAAGCTCATAAGACAGGGATCGGCTTTCGATACCTTGGATTTAACGACGTTCTTCTTTAACCAGTTACCGAACATCAGGAATATTAGCCCTCTGTCGATCGCATTTACCAATAAATATATGGAAAGCAATTACGACGTCAACTGGTCATATAAGGTTTCCGATCCGGAAGAGTACAAGGCGCTTTATAAGGATTCTCATGGAACAGAATGCGACCTTAATAGTGTTTACGCGGTAAGATACGGGCTTTCTGAATTGAGGCTTGGAGATTCGTCAAGAGTCTTCAACCTCGATGCAGAATACAGAACGTCGTACGAAAACCTGTCAGGGTATGTTGATGTAAACGGCGATGATATGGACGACAGAATACAGTCGTCGCAGGCTGTGTGGTACGGTACATTCAACATCCCCTCTGATGTCGTGATCATCGACAAAGATATGAAACAGGGTTACTGCACAACCTGCAATCACACCCGTTGGTCGTCAGATGGGAAGTGCCCGACACATAGGACGTCGTTAGTGAGGGTACAAAATATGGATGAATCGTACGATGAAGAAGATCTACAGGGCCTGTTATTCAATGAGTACAACGAATTTGTTGAAAAGGACGGCTATCTGGATTTATCCTTCGACATCATCATTACAGATGATGAGGGATATGAAACAAAGTACGAGGATGTAAAGCCAGTATATATGAATAACCTTTCGGAGCAAGTAGAAACAAGGCTTCGTTACAACATCGCTCAGAAGGTTGGAAATAAATACTACATTGTTTATTCGCATTAAA
>JAEEGK010001043.1_pt1 | contig 69159 bp, 64 predicted proteins | sample 8958771 | NCBI WGS metagenome assembly JAEEGK01 (sample SAMN16246547, study PRJNA631951) | gut metagenome | biome: gut microbiome; feature: rumen; material: SC-attached | host: Bos | place: Iran: Karaj | collected 2018-10
CTGCGAGCGTCCGACGCCGCAGGCTGCAGCGCGCGGTCCGGCATTGGGATCGTTCTGCAGCGCCTCGGCTGCCGCCTGGGCTGCCTGCTCGGCGGCGCGGCGGCGGTATTCGGCAATCGGGTCGCCAAGCATCTCGTCGAGCCGGTTCGCGGCCGTCTTGACTTCGCTCTCGTCAATATCGCACATCTTGCGCGTGTCATAGACGAAACTTTCCGCGCCCAGATAGGTCGTGTCCCGTTGCTCCCCTTCGCCGTCCCACAGCGCAGCGGACGCCCGCTTCTCGAGCGTCACGCGGGAGAGCGAATCCACGTAGTGCAGGCGGTCGCCCATCGCTGCCACCTGCCGGCTCTGGTCCTGGATCTGGATATTGCCCAGCATCAGGACATCATCGGTCGACCGGTAATAATACAGGCTGTCACTCCACGACTCCTGGCTCGCGCCCAGGCCGTGGACATCGCGGTGGAAGAAGAAGAGCTCGTCGTTGCGCTCGTACCAGCCGGCTTCGGCCGAGAGCATGTTGTCGTCTTTCCAGAAGTCGATCGGGGCGATGAAGTCCGCCCGGGCCCGGTCGGAGTCGTACTTGAGCGCATTGGTCCGCACGAAGACGGAGTCCGTGAACATGTTGACATTGCCCTGGAAGGTGAAGAGCCCTGTGGAGTTGGAGTACGTGCCTTCGTCGCTCTCGATGATCTGGCCGTCCTCGCTCTTCATCGAGGCTCCCCCGCGAAAAATGGCCAGGCTGTCCTGCGTGTTGTAGTCCAGGATCCGGGTGCGCAGGATGTTCTCCTTCTTGTTGCGCAGCTGCACCACCGCGCCACGGAACTGGGCGAGGTTCTCGTCCACCAGGTAGTCCAGCTTCTCGCTGGTCAGCACCGACTCGCCCTGCATCAGCTGGACGTGGCCGATACTGTTGATGATCTTCTCGTCAACGTGCCAGTAGGCCGTGTCGCAGGAGAGATAGGTTCCGTTGTGCAGGAACGTCGGTTCGATGGCCTTGCGCACCATCCGCCCGTCCTGCTCCGCCTGTTCGATGAAGCGGGCGTTGAGCAGGCGCACCAACGAATCCGTCTGCCCCGCATTACGCTGGGCAGAGAGGGGCAGTGCGGACAGCAGCAGGGCTGCGGCGCAGAGGATCAGGAATCTTTTCTGATTTTTTCCGACCATCCTTCCCGGGAGAACTCACAGTCCTTGAACAGGGGATCTATGACGATATAGCTCGTTTTTATCTTGTCATCCAGGAATTTGTCGATGGCCTCGACCGTCTTTTCGTTCCGGACCTGGCCGAGCAGTTCCGTGTAGTCCGACTCGAAGGTGGCCGTGTGTGCCGGGACGATCTTGTCCAGCCGGACGATCTTGTAGACCACGTTGCCGTCGCGCCCTTCATTGTCCAGGGACTCGATCGGCTCGGAGATCTCCCCGAGCTGCAGGTCCTGGATGGCGGCATAGTCCTGGGGCTTCAACTGGTCGATCTCGAAGTAGGCTGAGCCGGTGTTGGGATCGGCCATCTGGCCGCCGTTGGTACGCGTCGCGGGGTCCTCGGAATAGAAGCGGGCGGCAAGCTCGAACGTGATCGTGCTGTCCAGGATGGCGGTCCGGAGGCTGTCCAGGCGCTTGAAAGCCTTGTCGCGGTCTTCTGAAGTATAGCTGGGCTTAATCAGGATATGGCGTGCGTTGAACATGTCTCCCGACTTCTCGAGCACCTCGATGATGTGGAAGCCGTCCGGGGTCTCCACGATCTGGGAGATGTTGCCGGGCTTGAGGGCCATGGCCGCATCCGAGAAGGCCGGCCAGAAGATGGACTTGGAGGCCATGCCGAGCTCACCGCCCTTGCGGGCGCTGCCCGGATCCTCGGAATAGAGGCGGGCGAGCGTGGCAAAACGCTCGCCGTTCAGGATGCGCTCCCGGATGGAGAGCAGGCGCTCCTTGACGGCGATGGCCGCCGCCTCGCGGTCCGGATAGACGCAGATCTGGCTCATCTGGTACTTGATCGGGACGATAGGCAGGGAGGAGACGTCGGCCGTGTCAAGGAACTGCTTGACATCGTACGGCGTCACGGGCGTCATGCGGTTGGCGATCTCACGCTGCTCCTCCTGGGCCAGCGTCTGCTCCTCGAGCTGCTCGCGCCACTCCTGGCGCAGCTTGTAGAGCGGCTTGCCGAGCTGCTCCGTGAGCGCTTCCTCGCCGCCGGCCAGCGTCAGGTAGTTGGCGGTGTACTGCTCCAGCTGGGCGGTGACCTGGTCCTGGTTGATCTCCAGCGAGTCGACCCGTGCCTGCGCCACGAACAGTTTGGACTGCATCATGTTCTCAAGGAGCTGGCAGCGGTCGGTGGGCTGGCCCTGGGCCCGCGCGGCCTGGACCTGGGTCTCGATGTCGGAGAGCGAGATCATCTCGTTCCCGACGATGGCGACGGACTTGTCCACGACTCCCTTGTATCTCTGTGCCGAGGCAGCCACGCACAGGCACATCATGGCGGCGGCCGCCACGGTCTTCAAGCGATTATTCATTCTGATAGATCACAAAATTATTACTTTCGAGCGCGTTCTCAAGCAAGTCCCGTTCCAAACTGGTCATCAACGCGTTCTTTCTGGCGCTTATCAGGATGTCCCGGATGCGGGACGAACAATATTCGATGGGGGCCGTCCCGTTTTTGCGGATATCCAGGACATATGCGGCCATCAGGTCCCCGCGGTCCGCCGGCTCGTAGCGGATCATGTCTCCCTTGAGGCAGGAGAGCATCTCCGTGTAGTCGATGCCGAAGTAGCGCGACAGCTCGGCGGCGTCCATCCAGGTGTCGGAACTGTCGAAATAGCGCAGGGCCGTGGACTGGGCCAGCGTGTCGGCCCGCTGGACGTCGCTGTATTCCTTGGAAGTCATCATCTTGAGGATGGCGTCCTTGTTGGGCGAATCCTTCATCACGTCCACGAAACGGACCTTGAGGATGGGGCGCTTGAGGGCGAAGTCCGCCTCATGCGCCTGGTAGTACTCCCGGATCTGCTCGTCCGTGACCAGCGTATCCAGCCGGTCGTTGATGTAGCGCTGTTCGTAGCGGTACTTGAGCAGGCTGCGGCGGAAGTCCTCCAGTTCCCCGCTCACGTCCAGTTCAGCCTTGGAAAGCTCGGCCTCGGCGACTTCGAGGTACAACTGGTCCATCGCCCAGGTATTGATATACTGGTCCGCCAGGCGGAGGCTGTCCTCCGCAGGGATCATGTTGGGGATGAAACGCTCGAGTTCGGACTTATAGAGTATGTTCTTGCCGACACGCGCCACGGCCTGGTCGTCGTGGACGAGCGAAGAGATCGCCGTACAGGAGACGAGCAGCAGGGGCAGCAGATATGTCAGCAATTTGCGCATTATCCTGCAAAGTTAATAAATATTTCAGTTCTCGGCTGCGAGGGCTTCGATGATCCCGTAGATGGCGGGGTTGACGAGCCAGGATCCGGCCGTGCAGTTGTTGATCATCAGGGAGAAGACGATGGTGTGCTGCGGGGCGCCGTCCCGGGAGAGGATATAGCCGCTATAGCAGCGCACACCGTTCATCGAGCCGCTCTTCATGTGTATGCGGTCCCGGAAGGGCTGGTCGGCGTTGGGGAACATCTGCTCCAGCGTACCCTCCTTGCCGGGCACGGGCAGCGAAGAGAAAAATACATCCCAGACCGGCAGGGTGGCCATCTTGCGCAGGAAGCGGACGAAGAACTCGGGCGAGACGTAGTTCTTGCGCGACAGGCCGCTGCCGTCGAACTGCTGGCAGGTGTTGTCGGTGCGCAGGCCCAGGGCACGCAGGCCGGCCTCCGCCGTCTTCTGGCAGTCATCCGGACCGGAGGAGAGCCCGGCCCGGCGGGAAAGCATGCGCAGAAGGGTCTCCGCGTAGAAATTGTCGCTGTCGCGGTTGGTGTCGCTGACGATTGCGGAGAGGGGCGCCGAACGGGTCGAGCCCAGCACCTTGATGTCGCCGCGCTTCGCGGCATTGCCGCGCACCTTGCTGAATGTCAGTTCCGTCCGGACCTTGTTCTGCAAGGTCACGTCGCCGAATCCCCCCTTCACCACGATCCCCCGCGTCTGGAGATAGGTATGGAAATAATAGGCGCAGGTATAGGCGCCGAACTGGTTGGTGCACTCGAAGGTGTAGCCCCGGCGGTCCAGCGGGAACGATCCGGCCACCTCGCCGTACGGGCCGAAGCCCGTATTCACATAATAGAGCGTGTTGGTCGAGCGGGCGGGGCCAGTCGTGGCATTGACGGCGTACTGCATCCAGGGCGTGTCGGGATAGCGCGGCAGCACGTTCGGCGTCGTCCCGGCCACGGGCCCGGGAGTGACATAGAACTGCTGGCTGTTCTCGAAGAAATTGAGTCCCAGGGGTCCCGCACCGTAATTGGCGCCGAGGTCGTCGTAGGTCCAGCCCAGGTTCTGCGGCATGGGGTCGTTGAAATAGCGGGGGTCGCCCAATACCCGTCCGTCGATGCGCTCGATGCCCGCCTCCTTGAGCAGGGCCATCCAGGCGGCGAACGTGTCGTTCAGCGGGACCGCACTGTCGGTGCGGGCCCCGGTCGTCGGGTCACCGCCGCCAAGGATGTAAAGGTCCCCCTTCAGGGTCCCCTCCTCGATGGTCCCGGAGTAGCCGATCTGCGTTTCGAAGCGGAAATCGGCCCCCAGGGTGTTCAGGGCCATGCCCGTAGTCAGCAGTTTGACGTTGGAGGCCGGCACGAGGCACCGGTTGATGTCAAGCACCACCAGCGTGTCGCCGTCCATCCGCTGGGCGAACACGCCCACCAGCGCGTTGCGCAGGGGCTCCTGCCCGCGGATCTTGGCGATAGCCGCCTGCGCAGGCGTCCGGGGAATACCAGCAGTCGCGCTCCATCCCGTCAGGAGAAGCGCGACTGTTATCAGGAAAATGTGTCTTCTCATTTGACCGCTTCCTTGACAGCGGCGCTGAGCTTTTCGTAGAGGGCGTCCGTCTTGGAGAGGACTTCCTTGCGGAGTTCGTTGTAGTAGGTCTTCTTGGAACCTTCCACCTTGGCGTTGACCTTGTCGCGGAGCTCGTTGTAGAGGTCGATGGCCTCTTCCATCAGCTCGCTGACGTTATTATCGGTTACCTTGGGGTTGACGCAGGCGACCACGGAGCAATCCTCCACGAACGCGCTCAACACGTACTCGATGTCTTTCTTGATGTCTCTGAGATTCATATCTTTTGCGAATTAATTCGGTGCAAAGATAATGTTTTTTCCCAGAAATACCACCCTTTTGAAGGCTGCCATCAGTCAACAGCCCAACCGTTGAGCTGATGGAGCTGGGGATTGATTGCGCAGACATCGGCAGGGAACGGGAAATACTCGTGCTTGCCTTTGATGAACTGGTGAGGAATGCCTTCATATGGCTTTGTCTCGATGTAGTACCATCTGTGCTCAGGTTCTTTGTCCTTTGACATTGCATCGTATGCCTGAGGATACCGGTCGAGATCCTTGCCGCATACCTGGTCAGCTATGCCCCAGCGGACGACATCGTGGAACCTGCAGCTTTCGAACCAGAGTTCGTACTGCTTCTCTTCCTGGACATTGGCGAGGGTAAGATCGGTCTCAGGTACTTCTGCGCGGCGCTGGATCTGGTTGAGAGCTTCTTTACCCTTTGCGGCGTCACTGCTTCCGATGCAAGCTTCAGCATAAAGAAGAAGGGCTTCGGCATAGCGTGCGCACTTGGAGTTTGACTGATTTGACGCACCGTCGGCAACCTCGGGGACGACATCGATGCCGTTGAGGGACATGAACTTCCAGTTCATATAGTAGGTGCGGCCGAAGAAGCCGTTGGCATTCATTCCTCTCGTCGGATCTTTCTTCTTGTCAGCAAGAGTCCATTCGGAAGCCGGCTTCAGCTCACCGGAAGTATGGTTGTTGCCGACATAGTCGGAATCCCAGCGCATCCACGGGAATTTATCAAAGATTTCATTACCGTCACTGTCGATGCCGTAAAGCCATTCGTCAGGCGTGAAGAAGGTGCCCATACGGCGAGGACCGTTACCGTCATGCTCGAGGAACTTCTCAGCGAAATAACCGTTGATGGCTCCGCCGTTCCAGCCTGTCGTTGCCTGGCATACCGGCCAGGAATTCATATTCTTGCCACGCCAGTTGAGCGTGTTATTCTGATTCCACTTTGCACGGGAGCGGTTATCCCCTGATGAGTTATTCGCGTCAAAGACCCAGTTCGGCTCGAAGATCTTTTCCTCGTTGCCATCTCCCGGGGTATGGAAATTCTCCCACCAGCGTTCTCCGGGGACAAGTGCATAGTTGCCTGAGTTGATCAGGTCGCCGAGATATTTGCGGGCGACATCCATTTCGTTGGCAAATACGGCAGACTTTCCTGCCACGAACTGGGCAAAGCCCTTTGTCACATAAGTGGTAGCATCCTTGTCCGACTTGCCTTTTCTTTCCCTCAGGTTCGGAAGGGCAGCTTCACATTCGTCGATACACCAGTCGAGCAGGAACTTCTGAGACTCTACATTCGTAGGATCCTCATCGGTCAGGCAATGGTCTACAAGGGGAGGGCGCTGCCAGGTGAGAGCCGCAGTCATATGACACCATGCACGGACAACCCTCGCCTCAGCGATACAGCGATCTACCACCTGGCTTGAATAGGCCCCTTCCTTGGTGAAGTTGTCGATAAGGAGGTTGCAGGCGTAGATCGTATGATAAAGACTGGTGTACACACTGTTGATGATATCATAAGATGCATCATAGCGATACTCATTGAAAAGACGTACATCAAGATGGTCGTCCTTGTTTTTCCCTGCGGCAAACACATCATCTGCCGAGTAGTTCAACATAAAGAAATAGGGATTCCAGTTTCCTACAGAACCGTAGACATTCTGAACCATATGGGCATACACATTCACCAGCGCGGCTTCTGCAGCTTCATCGGACGTGTAATAGGTTTCGTATGCTACGACTCCTTTCTGCGGGATGTCCAACTGCTTTGTGCAGGCAGAGAATAATAACGTGCAAATCGCCGTAACGGCTGCGATATACTTTTTCATAATGATCATCTCCTGTGAATTAGAAAGAAAGATTTACACCGAACATAATTTTGCGCATGCTCGGATATGCACCGATATCCACACCGCGACCGGACGCCGAACCCGAAGTTGCCGTCTCAGGATCCATGCCCGGATAGCTGGTGAAAGTAAAGAAATCATCGAGGGAAACAAACAGACGAAGCTGATTGATGAGAACCTTCTTTGTCAACTGCTGAGGAACCGTGTAACCGAGCTGGACCTGCTTGATCTTGAAGAACGAACCGTCAAAAACGGACGCGGTCGAACCCCAGAAATTCATGTCGCCGGACACTTTCGCGGGTTCAGGGAACCTGGCATTCGGGTTCTTCGCACTCCTTGAATTCAGATAGAAGTAGTTGAGACTGTTGTGATAACCGGCACGATAGAGCGTATTGAGGATCTCGCAGCCGCCCTGTCCTGAACCGAACAGGACGAAGTCCAAGCCCTTCCACTCAAGGTTGAGGGTAATACCATATGTATAATCAGGAAGACCTTTACCGATATTCGTCATATCGGCGTCGCTGACCTGGCCATCTTTGTTGACATCCCGGAGGTTGGGGGTTCCGTCCTCCTTCACGCCGTCATAAATATATCCGCGGATATACCAGATAGGCTCTCCCACTTCAAATACCGTATCGTTCGGGTAGTTGCTGCCCGAAGCCGGGCTCTGGGTGATTCTCGGAAGAGAGGGCAGAAGGTAGGTAACCCTGTTCTTCAAATAAGAGAAGTTCGCATTGATGCTGTAGCGGAAGTCTCCTATCGTATCCTTCCAGCCGATTTCGGCCTCAAGACCGGTATTGAGCACATTACCTGCATTGCTGGTAACGCTTGACACACCGTATTCCGGAGTAGGAGAATAGGACACGAGCAGATCCCGGGTTTCTTTGCGGAACCAGTCGAAGGTGAAAGAAAGCCTGTTACTGAGGAAACGGGCATCCAAACCGGCGTCAACCTGATTGGAAGTCTCCCAGGTGAGGTCAGGGTTTGCAAGTCCGTCAGGGGCGGATCCATATGAGTTGCCAACCTCATCGACATGATACTGGTACCACTTGCTGTTGAGAGAGATGGATGTAGAGTATGGATAATTCCTGAGCACGTTGATATTACCATTGACACCCCATGATGCACGCACTTTCAGGAATGAAAGGGTGCTGCTGGGGATTGCCTCCTTGATCCAACGCTCATTGCTGATGGTCCAACCTGCAGATACGGAAGGGAAGTAACCCCAGCGGTTCTTTGCAGAGAGTTTCGAAGAATCAAAGGCATCTGCGCGGAAGTTTGCCTGGATGCTGTAACGGTTGTCATAGCTGTATCCCAGACGGGCGAAATACGAAAGGCTCGCAGATTCAGATGGGGAGTTGCTGAATTTCTTCGTTGCATCATCCTTCACATAGTCCAGATAACGGAAGTTGGGGTCGTATCCCTTCAAGATATCTGAACCGGTAGCCGTACCGCTTACATTATCCGATTGATTCTTGATGAAGGACATACCGGCCATCACGTTAAGACTGTGCTTGTTCGCGAAGACCTTGTTGTAGTTGGCAAAATTCTCCCACTGATAGTAGAGCCCCGTGTTGGCAGCAGCCCTGAGGGTGTATGTCTTGACATCCGCTTTACCATTTGAGAAAAACGGAGCCTGATAACTGTGCGTGTTGCCCTGGGTGATGCGGAAACCGAAGCGGCTGGTGATAACCAGGCCTTTGACCGGCCTGAGATTCGCGAACAGTACTCCATTGATATTGATGCCTTCGCTTGTACCATCGGTAGCGTCCCGCTGTACGAACGGGCTGCCTCCTCTGGTTTCATCGATTGAAGAAGTGGCAAACCAGCCGTTCTCGTCACGGAGGAAACTGTATGGATACTCGGAAGCACCGGCCAGAACCGCATTGTATTTATTCCTGTAATCCTGGTTGAACTGACTCGGATCGGTCCAATATACGGCCGTGCAAGGGTCGATTGTCATGAGAGACTCAAAGGCAGAGCCATAGCCCTGTTGGGAAACAGATTTGGTTGACCATTTTTCGACAGACACGTTGTTTCCTACATCAAGCCAGTCGTTGAGCTTGTAATCGGCATTCAACTGTGCGGAAAGCCTCTTGTAAAGGTCCTTGTCTCCTTTGATGATACCATCCTGGTTGACATAATTGAGTGCTGCGAAATAATGGCCCCTATCATTTCCACCCTGAAAGGAGAGCGTATGCTGGGTACTCCATGACGGGTTGAAGTATTCACTGAACCAATCTGTATCAGTACCCTTGTAATTTGCATTCTTCAGCATATCCTGGATCGCATAGCCTTGCAATCCTTTGTAGTCGATAAACTGCTGGGCGTTCAACATCTCAGGCTTGTGCGCAAGCGACTGGTTGATGAATTTGCCGGAATAAGAGATGGAAGCCTGTCCTTTCCCGCCTTGCTTTGTGGTGATGAGGACCACACCGTTACCTGCTTCTGCACCATAGATTGCTGCGGAAGCCGCATCCTTGAGGACCTCCATCGACTCGATCAATGAAGGGTCGAGATACTGGATGCTGCCGACCTTGAGGCCGTCGACAATGATGAGCGGTCCGATGTTGCCGCTGTTGGATGATACGCCACGGACGTGGATTTCAGCGCCGCTTCCGGGAGCTCCGGAGTTTGAGATGATCTGGACACCGGCTACCTTCCCCTGGAGGGCGGCGGCGGCATCTGAAGTTGAACGGTTCTTGAGGTCATCCTCACGAACTGAGGCGACTGCACCGGTGAGGTCGGATTTTTTCTGGACACCGTAACCGATGACCACAGTCTCCTCGAGGAACGTTGCATCCTCCTCGAGCGTGACGGTGATGACAGACTGATTACCGACCTCGACCTGCTTCTCGGCATAACCGAGGCAGCTCACGATAAGCCTTGCGTTTGCGGGGACTGTTATCCGGAACTGTCCGTCAACGTCCGTGACGGTACCATTGCTGGTTTGACCGGCAACCATAACCGCGGCTCCGATGACGGGAGCGCCGGTGCCGTCAACAACCTTTCCGCTCACAGAGCGGGTCTGTGCAAAGGCATTGCCTGAACACAGTGCGAATGCTGCAGCTACCATAATAGAGGCAGCAATCTTCATTAAAAGTTTTAACATTGGTTTGATAATAGATATAAATAATGAATAAAAGTGTTCCTATTATTCACAAAGTTACCCCATTGATAAAAAAGAAAATAAAAAGAATCCGTCATTAGTTTTCAATCTTCGGTCTATTAATAAGAAAGAGAGAACGGCTTTGACCGTTCTCTCTTTCTATAGCATTCTGGATTAATCCGGATGGAGGCTTACAGCATCGTGACCATTTCTTCGATGGACTTCCGCACGGAGTGCAGTTCCGTGGGGGCGCCTTCGACGTCAGCCGGGTAGCCGATGGCCAGCAGGCCGTAGATTCCGTGCTCGCGCATCTCCGGGAATGCTTCCCGGATCTTGCCGGGGTTGAAATCCCATATCCACATGTTTGCGAGCCCGGCGTCCGTGGCCGTGAGCATCAGGTGCGTGAGGACGATGGCGGCATCGGTCTTGGCCGCATTGATGCCGTCGCTCTCGCGGACCCACGCCTCTTCGTTGCGGCAGCCGACGATGAGGACGATCGGGGCGCCGTAGCAGGGATGGACCGCCCGCAGGCGGGCCAGGGCCTCCTCGCTCCGCACCACCCAGATACGGGTCGGCTGGAGGTTCTTTGCGGAAGGCGCCAGGCGGCCGGCTTCGAGGATCATTTCCAGTTTGGATTCCGAGACGTACGCATCGCTGAAGGCGTGGCACGAATAACGGCTCCCCAGGATGCGCATGAACGCATCGGAGCCATATTTGTACTTGGTCATCTTCGGCTCGACATCGGAGAAGGCGGCGCGATTCATGACTTTGGAAGTGTCGCTGATGCGACGGAGGAATGCCTTTTTCATATTCTGATCGATCTTATTTTCCGTGAATCTTGTTCGTAGCCCACTCGATGAAATACTTCATGTTCGGGCCGTCAGTATGGCCGCCGTCGTGCTGGCGCCACGCCAGCTCGCCATCCAGCAGGCCGGTGAGCACAGGCGGCATGGGCTCCTTGCGGTAGTCGTTGGAGACGCCGAGGTCCCTGGCGCCGAGCAGCTTGAACACCTCGCCCGCGGCGACCGTGGCCTGCCAGCTGCCATACTGGTCCAGCCACAGGGCATCCCCCTTCTCGGGGACACCGTAGCTGATGAACACAAGGCGCGGAGCGCAGAGCGCGATGAGTTCGTGGGAGTCCACGGGCAGCATGCCGGCGTTCCAGGCACCCGTCTTCGACTCGACCGCGTCGTATTTGATGTAGTTGCCGGCCATCCAGTGATACTCGCCGGCATTGGAGAGATTCTCCAGGCCCTCGCCGAAGATGCGGCGGTGCAGGGTGGCGCCGCCCTTGCCGGACGAGCCGATCAGGCCCATGTAGAAACGCTCCTCGAACGCCAGCGTCACCAGGGCGGCCTTGCCGTAGCGCGAGACGCCTTCGATCCCGACATGCTTCGCATCCACGTCCGCGTCGGTCTCGAGGTAGTCCAGGCCGCGGGCAGCGCCCCAGGCCCAGGCCCGGAGGGACCCCCAGTCATCCGGTTTGCGCGGCTGGCCCTTGTTGACCAGGCCGATGATGCCGCGGGTGAGCCCGGCGCCGTTGTCGGCCTGGATGCTGCCGGGATCGATCATGGCATAGCCCCAACCGGCGGCCAGCAGCTGCTGGTTGGACGGCGGGTCCTGTCCCGGGTTCTGCTGGGCCGGGCGCATGAACGCCGCGAAAGGATTGGCCGGCTCGAAAGGTTGCCAGGCGGGATACTTCTTCATCAGTTCGGCCGTCTCCGGATCGTTCTCCAGCATCCTGCGGATGGCCTTGTTGATGACGGCCATGTCAGCTCCGCCCGGCTTGACGGGGTTCGGCAGGTTCGCGCCGCCGAACATCATCAGCAGCGGGACCGGTCCCTGGGCATTGGCGGGGGTGACGACGACCATCTTGATATCGACGTTGATCGAAGGGCAGGCGGAATTGTCGACATGCCCCCGAAGCTGCTTGGCCTTGGCCGGGATCATGCCGACCATCTCGACTTCCTCGGCCTCGACGATCCAGGTCACGGCGGGGACGTTGGCCGGGACACGGCCGTAGACCTCGCTCTCGAAGCCCTCGACGATCTCCGGCCGGCGGACCTCCCACCACTGCTTCGCGGTGGTCACCTTCTTGCCGGCATTCGTCCGGAGAATCTCAGGAAGCACCGGGAAGGGATTGGCCTTGCTCTCGTCGTAGTTGGCCGCGTAAGGGCTGTTCTGGTCGGAGTCGAAGCCGCGCCGTATGGATTTGATGCCCAACTGGTCGAGCATGTTCTGGTGGTCCTGTTCGGCAGTGAACGTCACCGGCGCCTGCGCGAAAGCCGCTGCGCAGAGAAGGATACCGGTGAACAAAAGGGATAACTTCTTCATATCAAGCGGTTAAAAACGATCAATAATACCACGGGCGCGTGGCGACACTGCGGATGCCGCGGCCGTTGTCCACGCTGCCCAGGACGCGGCGCACGCCCAGCGGGTTGGAGCGCTCGTAGAAGTCCGGGCCGTCCGGGGTCAGGGAGTTGATCCGCACCACCTGCGAGGAGTGGATGATCTTCTTGTCGCCGTAGTACATGGCCACGTGCGCCACCACCATCGGCTTGCGCGCCGTGGCGGGCGTGCCGTAGAAGATCAGGTCGCCGGGGAGCATCTTGTCGAAGTCATAGGGGATCTCTTCGCCGGTATGGATCTGCTCCCGGGCGTTGCGCGGGAGCACGATCCCGCACTGGCGGTAGACGAACTGTGTGAAACCGCTGCAGTCGAAGTGCTTGATGCTTGCCCCGCCCCACATGTAGGGCGTGCCGAGCAGGCGTTCCGCCGTGGCGATGAGATTCTCGCGTGTGGCCTCGCGGGTGCGCACCCACTCGTCGAAATCCATCACGTCGTAGGCCCGGGCCCAGCACTCCCGGCCGGAAGGCAGGAAGACCTGCACCCAGCCCTGGCGGCTTGCGGTGCCCTTGCGGACCAGGTCGCCCATCGTGAAGTCGCACACGCGCCGGGCTACCGTGGACGGCTCGGCAAAGAGGTGGGTGTACTCGACATTGCAGATGTACTTCGGCGCGGCGATCCAGGCGTCCTTGCCGGCCTCGTCCATGAAAGCGACGTTGAGCTGCGTGGTCCAGACGTCCTTGTAGTCGGGGGCGTCCACCAGGCGCCAGTAGCGGTCTTCGCCCTTGACGCGCAGGACCGTGCCCATCAGGCACTGGGTCTCGTTGCCGGATTCGTAGTCCGGCTTGAGCCGCAGGAAGCACGAAGAGGAGTTGACGACCGCCCATTGCGGGCCGTCCCAGGCCTGCGCGGCGGCGGACAGGGTCCCGAGGACCAGCACCGCCAGGAAGAGGATTCGTTTCATCATCTGACTAAAGTGGTTCGGCGTCCAGCCGGACGCGGTGGAGCATCACACAGTTGTTGGAGGCCGCGTTGTAGACGTAGCCGGGGGTGCCGGAATTGAAGATCCGGAAGGCGCAGCCGCCTGCGGTCGTCCCGGCCAGCGTGCCGTCCGGGTCGGTCCAGCTGAGTTCCAGCCGCTCGGGGAGGTTCTCCGACACCTGCAGGGGGGTCTTCTCCGACGCGGTCGTGGCGACGAGCCGGAGGGTATCCCCCTCCACGGACAGCGTCACGGTGCTCTGCGGCATGAAGGTCGCCGCCAGCACCCCCTGCGTGAGAGGCCGGCGTGCGTCGCCGTCGAAGGAGCAGAGCGTCCAGAGCGTGCCGTTGGTCGTGTCGGGCACGCGCTCGATGCGCACGCCGTAGCCGCTGCGGGCCGCCGGGTCGTACTTGACCAGGATGTCCATGAAGCAGCCGCTGCCGCCGAAGCCCTGGCCCTCCACCTTGCTGGAGGAGTAATCCACGGTCAGCGACATGTCGCCGTACTCCCCTTCCTGCGCAAAGACCATCAGGGGCGGCTCCGGCTGGCGCATGTTGTTGCACAGGCCCCAGCGGCCGTCGGAGCCGTTGGATCCCGTCCCCCAGAGCCAGGGGTCGGGCGTGCCGGTCTCGTTGTCGAAGAACCAACGGCCGCGCGTGGTCGCACGCGGCTCCGTGGCGATGTACACATTCTTGAAATCGGTCTCCAGCGACCGGGCGCGGACGTCCTTCGCGCGGACGGCGCGACGCGTCCAGACCGTGACGGTCTGCGGGGCGTCGGGGCTGAAAGCGTATTTCGGGGTGATCACGGCGCGCAGCCAGCAGCCTACGTCATACCGCGTCAGCGGATAATCCTTGAACGGGTCATCCACGAAGACACCGTCCGCGTCGTTGCGGGAGGTGCCCACATGGACGCCGTCCGTGCGGCCCGGACCGCTCTCGCGGTACCACTCGATCCGGGAGACGTCCCGGAAGGCCGGCTTGTCCAGCTTGTAGGAGAGCACGGCGCGACCGTCCCGGATCTTGACGGCGGGCTTGGTCAGCACCGGTGCCGCCACGGGGACGGGCTTGATGCGCAGCGTCACACCCGCCCGGATGCCGCTCGGGAGCACGCAGGATACCAGGGTCTCCGCGATGGCTCCGCTGCGGTTGGGCTTCGCGCTGACGGTCAGCGTACCGGCGGCGGGGTCGGGGCGGGCTTCCAGCAGGTCCGTGTCGTATTCCCAGCGGACCTGCCGCAGGTCTACGGAAGAGACCGGGGCGGGGGCCGCCGTCAGGACCACGCGGTTGGTCTCCCCTTCCGCGGCGGAATCCAGTTCCTTGCCGCTGTAGCCCACCAGGAAGCGGTAAGGCAGGTTGGCGTACGGGGCCCATTCCGGACGGAACTGGCCCTTCGGATCCCAGCCGTCATCCCCCTTGAGAAGGTTGTAGACATTGTATTCGTCCCCGACCTTGAAGGCCTTGAGGGCTTCCCCGTCATACTCGACGGAAAGCTGCGGGGCGGCGGCGCTGATCACGACCGGCTTGCCGCCCAGGGTATTGCCGTGGACGGCGTAGCGGGCGTCCTCGCGCACGCGGTTCTCCCACTCCACCGAGGCGATGCGGCCGGAGAAGTCGCAGTCGATCACAGCGTAGATGGCCGAGGCCTGCGCACCGTTGCCGGGCGAGGCGTTCTTGGCCAGCGACAGGAAGGGATGGGACATCTGCGGCATGCCGACCAGGTGGCAGCCCAGCAGGGCGTTGATGCCGCCGGCCGCGGCGCCGCTCCAGGTCGGATGGTTGCCGAAGTGGTGGAAGGTGCAGTTCTCATAGACGTTGATCTGCCCGCCGAACACGGAGTCGTCCGTGCACTGGAAGAAACAGTCCTTGAAATAGGCGCGGCGCGGGGAGAACCCGGCCATCATGTTGAGGTAGCCCACGAAGCGGACGTTGCGGAAGTACATCCGGTCTACGCCGCGCGTGGAGGCGGTCAGCACCTCGGCGTGGTTCTTCGAGTCGATGCGCTTGGAAATGTTCTGCGAAGGGTCGCGCGGATAGACCAGGTCCTCCTGCGCGTAATTGGCGATGGTGATGTTCTCGGCGTGGAACCCGGTGGGGACGGCCAGCGTATACCAGCTGCCGCCGGCGCCAAGGCCACGGGCGCCGCCCTCGCCGCGGTTGCCGCAGATACGGACGTCGTCGGCGTTGTCGGTGAGGCCGATGAAGGAGACGTTGTCCCCCACGATCGTCAGGCCCACGTTGGGCGGGGCGATCACGAAGCCGCTGTCGTCGAAGGGGAAGCCCTGGCGGTAGGTCTCGTCCGTCCAGTACACGCCGGGGGCGATGTAGACTGTCGTACCGGCCGGGAGCGTGAGCGTGCGCCGGTCGGCGGACAGTTCGCCGAGGGTCTGGAGCGTGGCCGCGACATAGGGGCTCGCCAGCTCAGTCGGCGAGGCATAGGCATTCAGCAGGAGGTGGGTCTTGTCAAGCCGCAGGCCGCTGTAGTCCTGGGCGGGGCAGAGGACCGGGAGCAGCAGGGCTGCCAGCAGGGGCAGCAGGAGTCGTACGGGCCTTTTCATCAGTATCCCAAAATCTGGCGTTCTTCTTCAGTAGGCTCCGGCAGGGGATGCAGTTCCCTCAGGTAGTTGTAGACCGCGAATACATTCTTCCCACCCCACTCGTCGGGCGGGGTGCTGCTGCAACTGTAGGATCCGTCCGTGAACTCCACGGATACGGAGCTGCTCGGGCCGTCGAGCAGCAGGACGGGCGTGTCGTAGTATCGGGGCATCTTGTAGACCTCGCCGTCGATAAGCAGCTTGCGAATCGTATCCACCTGCTCTTTCGTGAGGGTGAAGGTGTCGAACTTGTCGAAGGAACGGGTATCCAGGCTGGCGACATAGGTGCCGTCCTTCTGGCGCTGCACCTCCCCGTGCGTGGAGGGACGGCGTACCATCCCGCCGCCCAGGTGGAACGAGTAGCTGACCAGCTCTCCCTGCGGGACCTTGTAGGTACGGCTGCGCATGCCCTTGATCATGGCGGGAAACTGCTTCTCCATCTTCTCGTACATTTCCACGGTCTTGTGGGCGGCGGCGATCCGCTCCTTGGCGACCTTCGTGTCCTGGAAATAGCTGGCCAGACTCGCCTCCCACTTCCTGGCGCCGGGCTTGCGGTAGACCTGCTTCTCCAGCCGGAGGACCTGCAGGGCTTCCTGATAACTGGGCTCAACCATCTCGAGCACCTGCTCCAGCTCGTCGGGACAGCGCATGGGGGCTGTCTCAAGATATCTTGCGAATGTACCGTCATCCTCCAACCAGCGTACGATCGAACGACCGAAGCGCCAGTCGCTCTCCATCTTCTCCGCCGTACTTTTGAGTTCCTCTTCGCTCAGCCTTCCCTGGGCGAAAACGGGTAGCGTTATCATTGTCATTGCAATCAGTGAGAATAAGGTTTTTGCTTTCATGGCCATTAGAAAACTTGCTTCTCGCAAGATAGCATTTTTTTTGCTATCTTCGTCCCATCATGAAGAAAAGACTCCTGATTTTGGCCCTCCTGCTGCTGACGGCGCTCTCCGCCGGGGCGCAGGGGCGCTTCGCCAGATACCTGCACCGGGTGGACGAAGCCCCGTTCATCCTCATCGACAAACAGACCCTCAAGCTCTGGCTCGTGGACGGCCGGGGAGAGCCGCTCAAGGAGTACGGCATCTCCTGCGCGGTCAACTATGGTCAAAAGCAGCGCCGCGGGGACCACAAGACCCCCGAAGGGACCTTCAAGATCAACCAGCTCCTCAACGCCAAGGGCATTCCCCACGATTTCGGGGACGGCAAGGGTCCCATCCCGGACGCCTACGGTCCCTGGTTCCTGCGCCTGGACGTCCCCGGTTTCCGGGATATCGGCATCCATGGTACTCCCTTCCCTGAATCCATCGGCACCCGCGCCACCGAAGGCTGCATCCGCCTGCGCAACGAGGATATCACCGACCTCAAGGGCCGGGTCAGGCTCGGCACGACCGTCATCATCCTCCCGGATCCGGAATAAATCTTTTCATTAACATTTCGGGGACTTCTTCGTCTTGTAACCGGAACTTGAAAAAAAAGTTGTGATATGAACCCGAAGAAAATCCTGTTGTTCCTCTGTCTCCTGCTGCCGCTGGCAGCCTCTGCCGGAACTCCCGCCAAGAAAGTCTCCAAGACGAAGGTCACTTCCGTCATCGCCGAAGCCCGGCGCTACGAAGGCGTCGAGGTCGTCAGACTCGGAAGGGTCGCGACGGCGGCCCTCAAGGGCCTGGTCCGCGCGGCCTCCCGGGAAGATCCCGATGCGCGCGAAGCGCTGCAGCTGATGCGCGGCGTCAAGAACCTGACCGTACTCGACTATGACGACTGCGCGCCCGCCGTGCGCGAGCGTCTCGCCCGCCGGCTGGACGAGGCCCTGGGCGGAAGCGAACTGCTGATGGAAGCCAAGGAGTCAGGCGGGACGTCGATGCAGATGTTCGGCATCCTGGACGAACAGACGGACCTGGTGCGGGATTTCGTCATCCATGCCCCTTCGGAAGGCGCGCTGATCTGCATCTTCGGCAGCATCCCGATGGATGTCCTCGGCAAAGTGACGGTCAATGACTAGCGAAAGATTCGCCGCGGACTACCTGTCCCTGTCCGAAGCCTTCTGGCAGGTGGCCTGGTACATCCTCGAAGACGCCGCCGAGGCGGAGGACGCCGTCCAGGAACTCTACCTGCGCCTGTGGAAGAACCGGGACGCGCTGGACGGCATCCGCAGCCCCAAGGGCTACGGCCTCACCCTGCTGCGCAACCTGTGCCTGGACCGGATCCGGCAGCGGCGCAGGATGGAGACCTCCGAGGCGGCCCCGGAGCCCCTGGGCGACGGACGGCAGGACGAGGAGGTCGACGCCCGCGAGCGGCTCGCCAAGGTGCTCGCCGCCATCAAATCCCTGCCCGAGCGGCAGCGGGAAGTCCTCACCCTCCGCACCCTGGACGGGCTCTCCTACGAGGAGATCGCCGACCGGACCGGAATGAACAACCTCACCCTTCGCGTACTGCTTTCGCAGGCGCGGCTCAAATTGAAACGCATGATATGAAGACCCTCGAAGAAATAGAGAAACTGTCCCTCGAAGAGCTCGAGCGCAATGCCTCCGCGCAGCCGATACCCACTCCGGAGGGCCTGCAGCGCAGGATCCGCGAGGCACTCGCCGCGCAGGAACTTGCCGCACAGCGGCCTGCCCGGCCGGGCCGCTGGGCGCCCTACGCAGCGCTGGCCGGCGCCGCAGCCGCGGCCACGCTGCTGCTCACGCTCCCGGCCCGCGGCCCCAAGGACACCTTCGACGATCCCTACCTCGCCTACGCCGAGGTGGAGAAGGCCTTCCAGACCATCTCGGACAAGATGTCCGGCGGTCTCGACCTTGCAACCCGGCAGACGGAGACCGTCGCCGGCAAATCCCAGCTCATCCTTGATAAAATCCAATCCAAATGAAACGCATACTCGCACTTGCAGCCACCCTGCTGCTCACCCTGTCCGCCTTTGCCCAGAACGGCAAGGCCATCTACCAGAAATATTCCGACGCCGAGGGCGTCAGCGCCGTCTATATCTCCCCTGCCATGTTCCGCATGATCGGCCGTATCCCCGACCTGGAGACCGGTGACGGCAAGGTCAACCTCTCCCCCGTCATCCGCTCCCTGTCCGGGATGTACATCATCAACAGCGAGAACCCGGACCTCAACGGCACGCTCCGCACCGAGGTCGAGCGCTTCATCTCATCCGGCCGCTACGAACTGCTGATGGAAGCGAAAGACAACGGCGAGACCGTCCGGATGTACACAGTCGGTTCCGAACAGATCGTCAACGGATTCGTGATGCTGGCCGCCGCCGCGGACGAGACCACCTTCATCTGCCTGGACGGGGAGATGCCCCGGGAGCAGTTCGAAGGACTGATCGCGACGCAGATGGCGGACTGAGAATCACTTCTTGACCGCCTCTTCGATCGGCTTGCGGATCGTCTTGTCGTCGACGGTTTGATTCGCGACGGGTACCGCTTCCCGAAGGAGTTTGTCCTTGACCTCTTTCGAGAGGATCTGGTCCGAATCGGGGAGGTCGGGCAGCGGGACCGGATTGGACTGGAGGCACCGGGTCGATTCATCAGAGCCCGATGGACGCGGGACGATCACGACCTTGGAAGGATTTTCTTTCTGTATCTTTGCCATAACTGGTAATAAAAGGATTAGCGTTTGTGCCGGCGCCGGCCCTGCAGGTATCCGTCGATGGCGTCGATCGCCGCCCCGAGGTCCGACACGTCTGTCATGATGTCCAGGTCTCCCTGGGTAGTCAGCCAACGGATGGCATACTGTCCGTAAGGCGTCTTGAGATAACGCTCGAGATCGATGCTCCCGGATGTCGCGAACTGGCCGGCCGTTTTCTCATTGACAGATTCTTCGAAGCGCTCGTTGCGCTGGGAGACATGGCGGTTGAGGTTCGCAGCGATGTTGTCGCAGGTATCGTAAGCGCGGATAATCTTCATGGCGAGGTCATTGTCCCCGATCTTCTGGAACAGGGATGACATCTTCAGGAGTTCCAGGGCGTCGTCGCTGAGCGTGATCGTGGCATCGGCAAAGATGATCCCGCTATGGAAACGGACAGAATCGTTCGGACACTGTTCCAGCGTCTTCAGGTTCTTCAGGAAATAATTCGCCGACACCCGCTCCTGACGGAGATAATCCGTCATCTCGGCTACGTCCGTCGCGTTGGTGGCCAGCTCGGTGCGGACCAGGTTCAGCGCAGCCCGGACTTCATGCCGTTCGCGCGCACGGTCGATCATCCCCTGGACCGTGAAGGTGATCACGATGCCCAGGATGACGGAGAGGACATTGCTCAGGAAACTCGCTACGGGCTCTTTCATAGGCTGTTATTCGTACTTTAAGGCCCGGTATGAGTGGGGCGGCAGGGTCAGGAAGACATCGGTGGAGCTGCTCCAGCGGCCGTCTGTCACGCTGACACGCAGTCCCTCCCCGCTCTCCAGGTCCGTGAAGCGCGTCAGCGAGCCGTCACCGATCAGCCGGACATCGACCGGCGTGTCGTTGAAATTCTCCACGATGGCGGTTTTGTTGTCATACAGGAAGAGGCTGACCTTCGACGGGCCCTTCAAGTAGAGGTCCATGTCCCGGCCGGCGATGCGGCGCAACTCGTTCAGGACACCCTCGGGCAGGTCGTAGAGCTGGCCCGGGTCGTCCGGGACGGCCAGCACATAGAGGTAGCCGCCGGAGTACTTGGCCTTATGCAGCAGCGGGAAGCCGGACACGCCGCCCGTCAGGGGGCGTCCGGCACTGATCACCTCCCAGCTGTCGTTGGTCAGGTAGCGGATCTGCGGGATCAGGATATCACTCCCGCTCTTGCCGTAACGGCCGAAATCGTTGACCAGGGCCTTGAGGTCAGTGCAGCGCAGCTCGCAGATGTCCGCGATCTTGTCGGGGATGGCCTTGAGCAGGCCCGTGGTGATCAGCACGTCGCCGCCGCTGCGCAACTGCTCTTTCATCTTGGCGACGATGTCAGGGTCGGCGGCGGCCTGCTCCGTAAGCAGGACGCACTTGCGCCCCTTCGGGAAAGTCGCATACATATCCATCGGCAGGCCGATCATGCCCAGGTAGTTCTGAAGGAAATCCTCTCCCAGCGAATGGAAGGGTTTGTAGGACCAGATGCCGACGGGATTGCCCAGCTTGCCCACCAGCTCGTCAGCCTGGCGGAGCACCACGTCGGCGATGCGGGCCATCGTGGTCGGCGTGACGGTCCGGCCGCCTTTGCGGAACGGCGCCCTCATTGCGTCGTAGTCCCAGCTCGTCCCGCTCCCCTGCCAGGGGGCGCGGAAACTGGGATCCAGCCTGACATTCACGAGCTGGTTCCAGGCGAAGAGCATCACGTCCCGGGCCTTGGCGATGGCGGTGAGGTGCAGCTGCTCGGCGTAGCGGTCCATGCTCATGTTGATGCCGCCGGAGTCTACCCAGCCGCCTCCGTTGCGTCCGCCGGAGATGTGCTCGAAGTAGGTCATGATATTGTAGCTGAGGTAGTTCTGCAGGTGCTGCGCCCCGGCGGGGTCACGCGTCTCCGTGCCTGTCCACACCCCGTCGAAGATCTGCGGGCCGTCCTCCAGGCTGAAGCCCAGTCCCTGGAAATGGTCGTACCAGTTGGGGTATTTGATGATTACCTTGACTTTCGGGTTGACGGCCTTGGCCGGGCCCACGACCAGGTTCTGTCCGGCCTCCTTGAGCAGGTCCAGGCGGTACTCGGTCCAGCTGCGGTCTCCCTTGGCCTCGATCTCCACGTCCTTCTTGCTGCTGGTGAAGAAGAAGTCGTCCAGCAGGAACTCGTCAAAGTGCCGGGCCGTGTGCTCCGCGATGCGGCGCACCATCGCCCGGTCCGCCGGGTCGGAATAGCTGAAAGTCTCGAACTCGTTGGCTTCGTTGATGGTGTAGGTGATGCCGCCGGCGACTTCCAGGCCCTGCTTCAGGAAGAAGGCCTTGGCTTTCTCCAGGGTCTCGTCATCCACGATCAGCAGGTCGCGGTGGGTCTCCAGGTAGATCTTGTCCACGTCCAGCTGGTCGGAGATGGTCTTCCAGGTGGATTCCAGCCAGGCCTGGTCTTTCATCCTCTGCACCTCATAGGCGCGCACATACACGGATACCGTGAAATTCTTGTGATCCGCCCGGCCGGGAACGGGGGCGGCCATCAGCAACGGAAGAAGGACCGCGGCGATGCGGAGAAGGAGTCTTTTCATCTTTCGGTTTTCATTGGAGTACCGAAAGATACGAATAAAAAAACAAAAAACCGAAACCGCCCTGCCCTGACAGACACGCCTTCTCCCTCTCTCCATTGGTCGTGACACATACCTTTTGCCCTTTTTTATTCTTCGACCGTCCCTTCCGGGCAACCGGAGGCAACCTCCGCCTGCCCGGGATCCACCTTGCCACCAACCTAGAATGTCAGTAACACCCTATTCCTGGGAATAATGAAGGGGTTTCAACCTGGCAGGTGGACCTGGTCCGATTCTATGGGGTGTACCAGGTACACCCATCGTGGATCACAAGGTATCCAGAGGCAATGTCGGTGGACCTGGTACGCCCTACCAAAGTGGACCTGGTCCACCCCGATGCTAACGACAACCCGCCCCCGTCCTGTTCCGGGGTATATTGAAGACGGACGGCCTCGCAGAAGGGCGATGTGTCAAGCGTTTTTCGTTAACAACTGGTAATCAACGCTTTATCAAATCAAACCGTCCAATAATCGACCCGGTTCGATTTGTCATCATACTAATTATCAGGCAATTACACGAAACAGCAAGTGTATCGTCCTGAAAAAAGTTTACTGGGGAAAAAAGAATGGAAGAAAGAAGTTACCGGGCGACGCGGCGGGACATTGACGACACATATCCCTATCGGGGCTCCGAGGGATACGGCCCCAGTTGAATAGCATAACCGCCACAAATATACCTCGGTCATTTTTGTATTGATACTGTTCTTCGGAGCGAAGCGACTCAGGGGGTCTGGGGGATACGGCCCCCAGTAAATAAAAAAACCGCCGCAGGTATGCGCCGGAGGAGATATATGATGATTATTCTTGTTCGGGGTGGTAGCGGGAGTGGGTCACGATCCCACGACCTCCGGATTATGAATCCGACGCTCTAACCAGCTGAGCTACCCCGCCAAAACCAAGTTGAGATAGAAGGATTCGAACCCTCACTGACAGAGCCAGAATCTGTAGTGCTACCGTTACACCATATCTCAATGTTCCCGTGCCTTGCGGTTTTGGGACTGCAAATGTACAACTCTTTTGTTAATTTGCAAAATTTATTTTCGTTCAATCAACACGATCGCCCAGACTTCGCAGCCTTCGCGGCGTCCCACGAAACCGAGGCGCTCCGTGGTGGTGGCTTTGACGCTCACCCTGTCGGGGCTGATTCCCATCACTTCCGCCAGGGTCGTGCGCATCCGTTCGATGTGGGGCGCGAGCTTGGGAGCCTGAAGGGCGACGGTGATGTCGGCGTTGACGACGTTCCAGCCACGGAAGGCCGGAAGCGCCAGCACGGCAGCAAGCAGTTCCTTGCTGTCCACGCCCTTCCAGCGGTCGTCCGTATCCGGGAAGAGGTGGCCGATGTCGCCGAGGGCGAGCGCGCCGAGCAGCGCGTCGCACAGGGCGTGGATGGCCACGTCCCCGTCGGAATGCGCCACGAAACCTGTCTGCGAGGGGATCTGCACGCCGCCCAGCCACATCGGGAGGCCCTCTGCGAGGGCGTGCACGTCGTATCCTTGTCCTATTCTGAATTCCATAACCCTGCAAATGTAAAGAAAAATGGTTACATTTGTGAACTATGGGATTATTTAATTTTTTCGGTGAAAACGAACACCGGGTATTCAACTACAAGCCGATCTATTACGATCCGGAGGAGGAAGAACGCAAGCGCCGCTTCGGTGCCGTGGACGGCACCCTGGAAAAGGAGAAGAAAGAGGGCACCTATGTCCCCGGCTCCTACATCAAGGGTTCCTTCCGCCAGGGATCGCGCACCCGCACCCCGATGCGCCGCGCCCAGACCATCATCGGCATCATCACGCTGCTGCTGATCGTCGCCATGCTCTGGTACATCGCCAAGTTCTACTCCCTGCTGTAGCGCGATGGGCAAGCTGAAAGTGCTCCCGGCACAGATTGCGAACATGATCGCCGCGGGCGAGGTCGTGCAGCGGCCCGCGTCCGTTGTGAAGGAGCTGATGGAGAATGCCGTGGACGCCGGAGCGACACAGGTGACCGTGGTCATCACGGACGCCGGCCGCACCCTCATCCAGGTCATCGACAACGGTTGCGGGATGAGCCCGGTGGACGCCGTGCTCTGCTTCGAGCGCCACGCCACCTCCAAGATCGCGACCGCCGAGGACCTGGAGCAGATCCTCACCTACGGCTTCCGCGGCGAGGCGCTGGCGAGCATCGCCGCCGTCGCGGAAGTGACCCTGCGCACCCGCCGTCCCCAGGACGAGACGGGTACCGAAGTGCGCGTGGGCGCCTTCGGCGAGATCAAGACCGCTTCCGTGGCCGCGCCCGCCGGTTCCAATTTCGCGGTGCGCAACCTCTTCTACAACACACCCGCCCGCCGCAAGTTCCTCAAGAGCGACAACGTCGAGCTCAAGCACATCCTCGAGGAGTTCACCCGCGTGGCCATCACCCGCCCCGAGATCTCCTTCAACATCACCCACAACGGCCGGGAGATCTACGTGCTCAAGAAAGCCAAATCCTTGAAATTCCGCGTCATGGACCTGCTCGGCAGCCATGTCGCCGGCGACATCGTGGACCTCACGGCAGACACCTCCGTGGTGCGCATCAAGGGCTTCGTGGGCCGGCCGGACACAGCCCGCAAGACCCTCGGCAACCAATACTTCTTCGTCAACGGGCGCTTCTTCCGCAGTCCCTATCTCCACAAGGCCGTGATGAAGGCCTACGAGGAGATGATCCCGGACGGGGTCACACCCTCGTACTTCATCTACCTGGAGACGGACCCGCACTCGATCGACGTCAACATCCACCCGACCAAGACCGAGATCAAGTTCGAGGAGGACTCCGTCATCTTCCAGATCCTGTATGCCTGCGTCAAGGAGACCCTGGGGCGCAACAGCTTCGGCGCCAGCATCGACTTCAACACCGAGGGCGCCGTCGAACTCCCCCAGTTGGGCAAGAGTTTCGGACAATACAAGGACGTGACGATGCCCACGATCGAGACGGACCCGTCCTTCGACCCGTTCAGCGGGACGGGGGAGATTCCGGGTCAAGCCCGGAATGACTATAATGGGGCCCGGAATGACTATAATGGGGCCCGGAATGACTTCGGTGGGGCCGGAAAGGACTTCGATGGGGCCGGGAAGGACTTCCAGGGGGAAGGCTACAGCCGCCACGTCGACCGGAGCGAGGACTACGGCCGCCTGTTCGAGGAGAAGACCCTCCCGAACGGGCGCGTGCTCATCCTCCAGGGACGCTATATCCTGACCCCGGTCGCCTCCGGCGTGATGTTCGTCCACATCGCCCGCGCCCGCGAGCGCATCCTCTACGAGCAGAACCTCCGCGCCCTGTCGCGCGAGGCGCATGTCACGCAGACCGCACTCTTCCCGGTGCAGGTGCAGGTGGGCCCCCAGAACCGGCTCCTGTTCGAGGACACCGCGGAGACGCTCGCCCGCCTGGGCTTCGACATCGCCCCGTTCGGGACGGACACCGTCGTCGTGAACGGGGTGCCCGAAGGCTACAGCTGTGAGCCCGGCAAGGTCGAGCAGCTGGTCGGCGACCTGGTATACATCCTCTCCGAGGACAGCCAGGCCCTCTCGGAGATGATGCAGCAGCGCCTGGCGGAGAAATTCGCCACGCTGGGTGCCTCCCACGCCGGTCCGCTCACCTCCCCCACGGAGGCCCAGCGGCTGATCGACACCCTCTTCGCGAGCGAGAACGCCGAACTCACCCCGGGCGGACGGCGCATCGTAAGCATCGTCTCCATCAGCGACATAGACAAAAAATTCTGACATGTCATTCAATTACTACGATAGCGGGCAGCGCGGAGGTTTCCTCTCCTCGCTGCCGACCGTGACCAAGAACCTGATCATCATCAACGTGATCATCTTCGTGGCGACGCTGATCAACGAAGATTTCATGATCGGGACCTTCGCCCTGTTCTACCCCACCTCGCGGTTCTTCCGCTGGTGGCAGGTCATCACGCACATGTTCATGCACGGCGGGTTCTGGCACATCTTCTTCAACATGTACACGCTGCTGATCTTCGGAAGCGTGGTGGAGCGCTACCTCGGCCCGAAGAAGTTCCTGCTCTTCTATTTCATCTGCGGCCTGGGGGCCGTGGCGTTGCATTTCGGCGTCGAGTACCTCCAGATCCACGCCTATATGGACAGCGCCGCAGAGGGCAACGCCGCCGCACTCCAGCAGATCGAGGCCATCAAGTACACGCCGACCGTGGGCGCCTCCGGCGCCATCTACGGCGTGCTGATGGGCTACGCGATGCTCTTCCCGGAGTCCAAGATGACGCTCCTGTTCCCGCCCGTGACGCTCAGCGCCAAATGGATGGTGGTCGTGTTCGCGGCCATCGAACTCTTCACCGGCGTGACCGGCTGGGCCAGCGGCATCGCGCATTTCGCCCACCTGGGCGGCATGCTCATCGGCTGGCTGATGATCCTGATGTGGCGCAAGCGGGGCATTTTGTTTGACCAGGACAAACTGTAGCGATATGGACAGTACTCCCGTTATCCAGGAAGCCGTGAGGATCCTGCGCGAAGGCGGCGTGATCCTCTACCCCACCGACACGGTCTGGGGCATCGGCTGCGACGCCACCAACGAGAAAGCCGTGGCGCGCGTCTTCGAAATCAAGCGCCGTTCCGAGGCGAAGTCGCTGGTCCTGCTGGCCTGCGACCTCGACATGGTGGCCAAGCACATCAGGCAGATTCCGTCCATCGCCATCGACCTCGTGGAGGTCAACGACGCCCCGATGACCATCATCTATCCGGGCGCCCAGTACCTGGCCCCCAACGCCGTCGCGGCCGACGGATCCGTCGGGATCCGCATCCCGGTGGCGGAAGAGGCACCGAAGGGCGGGCTGACCGCCGGCGCTTTCTGCCGGGAGCTGGTGCGCCGCCTGCGCCGCCCGCTCGTGAGCACCTCCGCCAACATCTCCGGCGAGCCCACGCCGGAATCCTTCGCCGAGATCTCCGAGGAGATCAAGGCCGCCGTGGACTACGTCGTGCCGAAACCCTTCGGCGCCGGAGCAACGGGCCGCTCCTCCCAGATCATCAAGCTCGGCCTGGGCGGCGAGGTCGAAATCCTGAGACCGTAGACAAAGCGCGAACACCCTATGGCAACGAAAGCGAAGACCGTCTTCTACTGCACTTCGTGCGGCAACGAGAGTCCCAAGTGGATGGGGCGCTGTCCGGCGTGCGGCGAGTGGAACACCATGGTGGAGGCCCCGTCTGAGACGAAAAAAGGGCCGGCGGCAGGAAGCGCTGCGCGCTCCGGGCGCCGCCCGCAGCAGCTGCGCGAGATCGACTACTCGCAGGAGGCTCGGATCTCCCTCGGCATGGGGGAGGTGGACCGCATCCTCGGCGGCGGGATGGTGCCGGGGTCGCTGGTGCTGATCGGCGGCGAGCCCGGCATCGGCAAGTCCACGCTCAGCCTGCAGATCCCGCTGATGTGCAAGGACCTGCGCACGCTCTACGTGACGGGCGAGGAGAGCGCCAGGCAAGTCGGCATGCGCGCGAAGCGCTTGGGCGGAGACGACTCCAACTGCCTGATATTCTGTGAGACGCTGATCAGCGCCGTCATCGAGGAAGCGACGGCGATGAAGCCCGACCTGATGATCGTGGACTCCGTCCAGACCATGTACACCGACACGGTGGAGTCCGCTCCCGGCTCCGTCAGCCAGATCAAGGAAGTGGCCGCCGCGCTGCTGCGCTTCGCCAAGGACAGCGGCGTGCCCGTGATCCTGATCGGCCACATCACCAAGGACGGTTACATCGCCGGTCCGAAGATCCTCGAGCACATCGTGGACGTAGTCCTGCAGTTCGAGGGGGAGAACCGCGGATCCTACCGGATCCTGCGGAGCATCAAGAACCGTTTCGGCTCGACTTCCGAGCTGGCAGTTTTCGAGATGACGGGAACGGGCCTCCGGGAGGTCGCCAACCCGTCGGAGATGCTGATCCCGATGCATGAGCAGGGACTCAGCGGCACGGCCATCGCCGCCATGCTCGACGGCACGCGCCCGCTGCTCTTCGAGGTGCAGGCACTCGTGAGCTCCGCCGTGTACGGCACGGCGCAGCGCTCCGCCACGGGCTTCGACGCGCGGCGCCTCAACATGCTCCTGGCCGTGCTGGAGAAGCGTGCCGGATTCCACCTCAGCGCCAAGGACGTGTTCCTCAACATGGCCGGCGGCCTGCGGGTCAGCGACCCGGCGGTGGACCTGGCGGTCATCTGCGCCGTGCTGTCATCCAACTTCGATTTCGCCATCCCGCCGGATGTGTGCTTCGCCGGCGAGGTCGGCCTGAGCGGCGAGATCCGCCCGGTCGGGCAGATCGACCGCCGCGTGCAGGAGGCCGCCCGGCTGGGATTCAAGCGTATCTTCGTGTCCGCCTTCGCCAAGGTGGAGCTGAAGCCCGAGGGGCTCCGCGTCGTCAAGGTCGCCGACGTGCCCGCCCTGGTCAAGGCCCTGTTCAAGTAGCCGCACGCGTATGGAACTCTTTTTCTCTGACGATATCCAGGACGCCCAGGTCCGGCTGGACCCGGAAGAATCCGCCCACTGCGTCCGGGTGCTGCGGCACCGCGAGGGCGACGAGATCTCCGTGATCGACGGCCGCGGGACACTCTACCGCTGCGTGCTCGAGCTCGCCGACGCCCGGGGTGCCTGGGCGCGCGTGCTGGAGCGCACGCACGGCTTCGGCGCGCACCCCTACCACCTGACGATGGCGGTCTGTCCTACCAAGAACCTCGACCGCTACGAGTGGTTCGTGGAGAAGGCCACGGAAATCGGCGTGGACGTGGTCGCGCCTGTCATCGGCGAGCGCTCGGAGCGCAAGGTCCTCAAGACCGGGCGCCTGCAGAGGCTCGCGCTCTCGGCGGCCAAGCAGTCGCTCAAGGCCGCCGTGCCGCAGATCGCGGAGCCGGTGAGCGTACGGGATTTCATCCTCTCCGCACCGGACGGCACCCTGAAACTCATCTGCTACTGCTTCGACGACGTGCCGCGGACGCAGGTCACGGAAGCACTCCGCCCCGGGGCGGAAAGGATCGCCATCCTGATCGGCCCCGAAGGGGATTTCTCCCCGGAAGAGGCCGCGCTGGCGCGCGCGCACGGGTGGATCCCCGTGCAGCTCGGCCCCAGCCGCCTGCGTACGGAAACCGCCGCAGTCCTTTCGGCCACGGCGGTTTATCTGGAATCTCTGTAGTACGGATTCCCGTTATTTCATGCGGTCGCGGGTGTCATTGCCTGCGCCGGTACCCTTGTACTTGCTGGCGGCCGTGTTGAAGCGGTAACGGACCGAGAGCACGACGCGCTGGGTGTCGAAGATGTTGCTCTGGGTGACGCTGTATCCGCCGAAATCGGCGAAGACATGGTTGTTGCCCAGGCCGGCCAGGTCCTGGCCTTCCAGGCGGAGGACCAGCGAGCCGTCTGCGAGCAGGGTCTTCTGTACCGCCGCGGTGAGGTTGAAGAAATGGTTGGTGACGAGGGCATTCTGCGAGTAGCCCGGACTGTGGTATTCACCGCCGAGCTCCAGCTGCCAGCCCTTTTTCAGGGAGAGGGTGTTGTTCAGCTGGGCAATCCAGAGGGGCCGGTTGTTGAATGTGAGCCGGCGGTAGCCCGAAGCCTGGCTGGGATCCTTGGCGTCGATCGTGAGCCACTGCTGCTGCACGCCAGCGGTATAGCTGAGCGTCCAGGGGCCGATGGTGGGCGTGGCGCTGACGAAGGCGGACAGCATCCGCATCGGCTTCTCCAGGTTGCGCGGCTGCACGAGGATGGCGCCCTCGTCGTTGTAGAGCTCCGACCAGGTGGTGATCATGTGGTCTACCCGGTTGTAGTTGACCACGAAAGTCAGGAATCTCCACAGGGACGTGGCGGAGAAGGACTGGAAAGTCTGCGGCTGCAGCGCAGCGTTGCCGCTCTGCAAGGTATAGCGGTTGTTGTATTGGATGGCGCTGGAGAGCATCGAGAAGTCGGGACGGATGGTCCGGGCACTGTAGCTGAGCATGGCCTGCACGGGGCCGAACAGGCCGGCGAAGGAGAGGGACGGGAAGAAATTGTCGTAACGGCGGGAGAAACTGTCCTGTCCCAGCAGGTCGTCGTAAGCGTAGTTGACATGTTCGTAGCGGAGACCTGCGCTCATCTGCCCTACCTGCCCGAGGGCGAAGGCGTAATTGACGAACGCCGCGACATTGTCTTCCCGCACGCGGGAGGAGGAGGCCGGGATGGCGGCACCGGTCAGGGAATAGTCGTCACGGCGACGCGAGAAGGTCTCCTCGGTGCCCAGCTGCAGCATGCCGCGCCAGACGGGATACGAGAGCACCAGCTTGGCGGCATAAAACCGGTTGCCGGAGCTGGAACGCGTGCTGATCGACGCGTCCTCCACGGTACTTCTCTCGTCCGTATGCATGTATTCGGATGCGTTGGACTGGTAGAGGTCGAAGTTGAAGTCGATGCCGAGCTTGCCGGCCTGGCCGTTATAATAGGCGTTTGCGCCCCAGACGACCGGATGGTCGGGCTGGCTGGTCGAGACCGTTGTAGACAAGAGGTGGTCCAGCAGGACTCCGTTCAGGAAGACATCGTCATCCAGCTTGGTGAGGCCGGACGAACCTATCCGGGACCAGTCCAGTTTGAAGCCGGTGAAATGGTTGTCGGCGATCTGCCAGTTGACTCCGCCGTTCAGGTTGAGCGTTCGCTGCTCTCCGTCACCCAGGATACTTCCCTCCTGACGGAAGGCATTCTCTCCGTTGGTCCGGTGGATGATGTCGCTCGTCTGGCGGTTGGAAACGCGGGAACCGCCGATGCCGCCGAACACGTCCATACCCCCTTTGCGGTAATTGGCATTGAAGGAAGCGCTCGGGTCGTTGCCCTCTTTCTTGCGGAGCGACTGCCCATCGGCCAGGTTCACGTTGAAGCCGAAACCCTCGCCCTGCCGGCGGATGGTACGGATGCGCACCACGGCGCGGACGGAGGCGTCGTACTGGGCGCCGGGATTGTTGATCACCTCGACGCTCTGGATCTCGTGGCTGAGCAGGCGGTCCAGTTCGGATGCGTCGGTGAGACGGCGGCCGTTGATGTAGACCTGCGGGGCACCCTTACCGATGACCTCGAGCCCGTCCTGGCCCTTGATCAGGCCCGGAACCTTGCCGAGGACATCTCGCGCCGTGCCGGCATTCTCCAGCACGGAACCGTGTACGGAGGTCTGGAGTCCCTCTCCGGTGAGCTTGGTCTTGGGCATCACGGCCTGGACGACGGCCTCGCCGAGCAGCTGCGTGTCCTCTTCGAGGCGGATGGGCGGCAGCTCCATCTGCGGGCCAGTCAGGCGGACGGGCTGCGAGGCGTCGCGATAGCCGACGAGCGAGACGGTGAGGGTGTACTCCCCCGGAGCCGCGGCCAGCGAGAAGCGGCCGTCCTCACCGGCAGTGGCACCGATGACCACGGAGCCGTCTGCGCGGGAAAGGTATGCCGTGGCGAATCCCACTGGCTCCCCGGCGGCATCCACTACGCTGCCGCGGAGAAGGGTCGCATCCTGCCGTCCGGCGAAGGCGCCGGGAACGATTGCGAGCGCGAAGAGCGCCGTAAGTGCGATATGAAGGAAATGTTTCATAACCTTTATGTGTGTATTAGCATAATAGTACACTGCAAAGGTATGACAATTTTTCAGAATTCCAAACGGAATGATGAAAAAACTGAAAAAACTAATGCCGCGGGAGCTCGAAGACTTCCATATCCTTGACTTCGCCGTCTTCGATCTTGAAACGGAGGGCGGTACGGACGACGTGCCAGCCCTGGATGCCTGCCGCACCCGGGTTGATGTAGAGCATGTTGCAGCGGTGGTCCTGCATCACCTTGAGGATGTGGGAGTGCCCGCAGATGAAAACATCGGGCTTGTAGCGGTCTATCAGGGCCTGCGCCCGCAGGTCGTAGTGGCCCGGCGATCCGCCGATATGGGTCATCAGGACCTTCAGCCCCTGGACCTCAAGATACTGATGGGCGGGGTATTCGCGGCGGATGTCCTGTCCGTCGCAGTTGCCGTGCACGCCGACCAGCGGCTTGAAGGCCGCGATCTCGTCGGTGAACGCGACCGTCCCGCCGAAGTCTCCGGCGTGCCAGATCACGTCCACGGGACGGAAGAAATCCCGGAACCCTTCGCTGAAGACCCCGTGGGTGTCGCTGATCAGACCTATATACATACGGCTATTTCCCGGCGATGTATTTCTCCCAGTTCCAGGCGGCTTTAAGCGTGTCGCCAAGGCTGCGCTCCGCCTTCCAGCCGAGTTCGCGCTCGGCCAGCGTCGGATCGGCCCAGATGGCCACCACGTCGCCGGGGCGGCGCGGCGCGAACTTCCAGTTGAGCTTCACGCCGTTGACCTGCTCGAAGGTGTTGATGAGTTCCAGCACGGAGACCGGACGGCCCGTGCCGATGTTGAAGATCTCGTAGTCCTCCTTCATCTTGTCGTCAAGCATCCGCCGGACGGCATAGACATGCGCCTTGGCGAGGTCCACGATGTCGATGAAGTCGCGCAGGCAGGTACCGTCAGGCGTAGGATAGTCTTTGCCGAAGACGGACAGGCACTCGCGCTTGCCGATGGCGGTCTGGGTGATGAACGGGACGAGGTTGTTGGGCACGCCGCGCGGCAGCTCGCCGATCAGGGCCGTGGGATGGGCCCCGATGGGGTTGAAATAGCGCAGGGCGATGCCGCGGAGGCCCTGATAGGCCCGCACGCTGTCGCGCAGGATATCCTCGCACATGGTCTTGGTGTTGCCGTAGGGCGAGGTGGCCGGCTGACGCGGGCTCTGTTCCGTGACCGGCAGCGAGTCCGTCTCGCCGTAGACCGTCGCCGATGAGGAGAAGAGCACGTTGCAGCCGCCCTGGTGCTTCGAGGCATCCAGGATATTGAGGAACGAGAGGAGGTTGTTGCGGTAGTACTTGAGGGGCTCCGCCACGGACTCGCCCACCGCCTTGAACGCGGCGAAGTGGATTACGGCGTCGATCGGGTATTTCTCGAAGAGCGAGTACACCGCGGCCTTGTCGCAGAAATCCATCGGGACCATCGGGGGTTCCTTGCCGAGAATCTGGCAGACACCCTTGTAGTTGGTCTCGTCGCAGTTGGAGAAATTGTCGGCGATGACCACGTCATAGCCGGCCTGGGTCAACTCCACGGTCACGTGGCTTCCGATGAATCCGGCGCCGCCGGACACGAGTACGGTTTTCTTCTTCATATCCTGTGTCTTTATTCTTTCCAATCCTTGTAGGGGTGCCGGATCAGGCACGAATTGTAGTAGCGGCGGTCCCCCGTGACTTCCGCACCCACCCAGACGGGACGCTCGAAGGGGTCGTCCTCCGCGTCAAGCTCGATCTCGGCGACCACGAGCCCCTCGTTGTCGCCGTGGAACTCGTCCACCTCCCAGGTGTGCCGTCCGTCGGCGGCGGGCACCAGCCAGCGGGTCTTGTCGATCCGCCCCGGCTCGCAGAGCAGCAGGAGCTGCTCCGCCTCGGCGAGCGGGATCTCCTTCTCCCACTCGAAGCGCGTCAGGCCCTTCGCAGGGCCCTTGACGGTGATGTAGCCTTTGTCTCCCCGGACACGGACGCGGACGGTCCGCCCCGGCGCGGAACTCAGGAAGGCCTGTGTGATGCGGGTGGCGCCGGAGGCTTCCCTGCGGAAGTCGCCGGCGACCAGGAACTTGCGCTCGATCTCCCGCAGCGCCATGATGCTATTTGCCAAGGACGACGCCGAACGTGAGCGTCCGGGCGTCGCTCAATGCTTCCGGGAAAAGCGGCGTCAGGCCGTAGTTAACGAAGAAGCCCAGCGACTTGTAGCTGACGCCGGCCTCAACCGTGGCGCGGAACCCGTTGAAGATGCCGCTGGCTCCCTGACGGAATTTCGGATTCTTGTACTTCGTGTAGCCGCTCACCAGGTATTCGGCGCTGGCACCCACGAAAGCGCGGAAATCGTCAGCCTGGACGGTAAAACGCAGCGGGATGCCCAGGTAGTTGGCGTGGATCTTGGACTTCTTGCCGTCGTAGCCGGCGTTCTCCATCTCGATCGGGAACGGGATGAAATAGCCCCCCGGTTCGCGGAACGTGATCGAGGAATTCTTGAACGTGAAATCCATGAAGGTCCAGCGGAGACCGAGGCTGATATCCAGCGGACTGCCGTCGGCGAAGAAATGGACGGCGGCCATCTCCAGGCCATAGACGAAATTCTTGCCCGTCTGCATGTCCTGGAACTTGTCGGACAACGCCCAGACACCCTTATAGGTAGGATTGACCAGCACGGACGCGCCGAAATACATCGGAGCGGCGACGTGCAGGTCGGCATGGAACGGCGAATCCTCTTTCGTTAAAGAAATCTCGTTGATATCCGAATCGATATCCTGGGCGAAAGCGCCCGCTGAGAAAGCGGCCATGGCCGCCAGGATAAGTATGATCTTTTTCATAATGTACAAAGATATGCAAAAATCAGAATGAGAGTTCCCGCCCGCGGTAGAAATCCAGCAACTTTGTCTGGTAAAGGCACTGGAAACGGGCCTGGATGTGCTCGGACTCCGCCCGCAGCCAGCTGTTGCGGGCATCGTTGTAGGCGGCGATGTCGGCCTTGCCGACCTTGTATTTCTCCTCGGTGAGCTCGTAGTGCTGGCGGGCGCTCGCCGCAGCCTCACGGCTGCCGGTGTAACGCGCCTGCGCCGTGACGGCATTGTAGTACGCCTGCTGGATCTCCTTGTAGAGGGCCTTCTTGACGCTTTCGAGCTGGATCTGCTGTCCCTTGTAGTTAAGTTCGGCCGTACGGACGTTGTTCCGGACAGAGAAACGCTGGAAGATGGGCACGCTCATCGACAGGCCCACGTACTGGCTGAAATTGTTGCGCAGCTGATCGCCGAACGGCTTGGATGCCATCTTCGAATTGGTGTAGTAGTTGCTCCCCAGCCCCCCGCTGAGCGAGATGCGCGGCAGGTAAGCGCCCTTGGCGCGGGCGATGTTGAGCTCGGCATAGTCGACATTGAGTTCCGCCGCTTCGACGGCGGGCTTGATCTCCACCGCCTCGTCATAGATGGCCTCGGGACGCATCAGGAGCACCTGCGACGGGTCTCCCACCTCCGGAGTCACGACGGAGAAGCCCTCCGGGGAGGAAAGTTCGAGCAGTTGCGTGAGCTCCAGCACGGCGATCCGGAGGTTCCCTTCGGCCTGGATTTCGCTCTGGCGGCTCTGCGCCAGCGTGGCCTGCTGGGCGGAAACCTCCGCCGCGCTGACCTTGCCGGCACTCAGGCGCTCGCGGATCTGGTCCAGCAACTCCGCGTCGTGCTCCGCCTGCTGGCGGGCCACGGCGAGCATTTCCTGATTGTAAAGGATCTGCACGTAAGCCTGAGCCACGGCCACGCGGATGTCGTCACGCGCCTTCTCGAGGTCCGCCGTCGCAGCGGCGAGGTTGAGCCGGCTGAGTTTGATACCGTTGACGATGTCGAACCCCTGGAAGATGGGTACGTCGGTGCCCAGGCTGAAGGAGGTCGACGTGGTGTTGGAATTGGAATACGTATTGTCCGCCGTCAGGCCGCGGCCGAAGGAGAGATTCTCCGAGGCCGAGGCGCTCAGGCCGGGCAGTTGGCGACCCTTGGCCGTATTGAGGTCCACGGCGCGCTGTTCTACGGTCAAGGCGCTCTGCTGCACCTTCAGGCTGTGCTCCAGGGCATAGTTGATGCAGTCCGACAGGCTCCAGGGGCCCTGCTGGGCCCGGGCGGGCACGCCGGCGGCGAGCGCGGCGGCCAGGAGGAGGATCAGGATGTGCTTACTGTTCATCTTCTTCGGTGTTGATGACCCGCGGTCCGCGCAGCTTGTCGCCCGCGTTCAGGCCGCTCTTGATTTCGATGTTGATGCCGTCGCTCATGCCGGTCTCGACCCGCACGCGTTCATAGCCGCCGGAGGCGTTCTTGCGCCAGACATAGGTGTCGTCGCCGACGAACTCCAGCGCGCTCTCCGGGATGGAGAGCACCTGGGAGAGGGTCTCCAGCACGATTTCCGCGTTGGCGCTGTAGCCGGAGCGGATCATGTGGCCGGTGCCCGCCACCTGGACGGCCGCCTTGATCTCGAACTGGTTGGCGCCGTTGTTCTCGACCGCCTTCGGGGAGATGTACTCCAAGGCGGCCTCGGATCCGTAGTCGGGCAGGGCACCGATGCTGATATGCATCGGCATGCCCTCCACAAGGGAGCCTACCTCGGTCTCGTCGATGTTGCCGTCGAAGATCAGGTCGGACATGTTGGCCACGGTGGCCACTGTCGTACCGTCGTTCATCGTATTGGCCTGGATCACGGAGTTGCCCACCTTGACGGGGATGTCGAGGATCAGGCCCGTGATGGTGGAACGCACCAGGGTCGAGCTTCCGGTGGTGTTGCGCGAGGACACACCGTCGCGGATGACCTCCAGGGACTCCTGCGCGGCGGCAGCCTCCTCCTTGGCCTGGTTGTAGTTCTGCAGGACCTGGTCGTATTCCTCGTCACTGACGAGTTTCTTGTCATAGAGTGCCTTCTCGCGCTCGTAGTTGGTCCGGGCCTGCTTGAGGTTGATCTCGGCGAGGCGCACGCGGGACTGGGCGGAACTCAGGGAGTTCATGTCCGGGATCACGCGGAGCTTGGCGATCACCTCCCCTTCCTTGACTTGCTGGCCGGCCTCCTTGTAGAGCTCGGCGATGATGCCGTTGATCTGCGGCTTGACGTTGACTTCGTTGCGTGGTGCGATCTTGCCCGTGACCACGGTGGTGCGGTTGATGTCCATCACGGTCGCCTCCAATTCCTGGTACTCGACCTTTTCGGGACGGGAGTTCCGGAACAGATACACGAAGGTCCCGAGGATGAACACGCCGATCAGCGCAAACAGGATGTACTTGAATACTCGTTTCATTATCGTTCGTTTTATTTATTATTCGTCTCTCATCGCATCCACGGGCTTGATGGCCATCGCGCGGGATGCGGGCGCGAGGCCGGCGACCACGCCGAGCGCCGTCAGCAGCAAGGCCGCCACGAGGGCGGTCCAGAAGCCGATCTGGAAACTGGCGGGCGGATTGTCCGGATTCATCCTTACGATCGTCTCCAGCAGCCGCAGCAACTGTACGGCGAACACGATGCCGAACGAGCCCGCCGCAAGGGTCAGGGCGATGCTCTCGAGGATGATCTGCGAGAGGATGTCGTGCGGCGTGGCGCCGATGGCGCGGCGGATGCCGATCTCGGTGGTACGTTCCTTGACCGTGACCATCATGATGTTGCTCACGCCGATCACACCGGCGAGGATGGTCCCCAGACCCACCAGCCAGATCAGGAAGTTCACGCCTTTGAAGAGGTTGTCCACCAGGGAGAACATCTGCTCTGTGTTGATGATCACCATCGCCTGCTTGTCGCTGGGGTCGAAGAGATGCTGCTGCGCGACGATCTGGCGCATCCGGGGTTCCTGCTCGGACATCCGGATGCCGGACTTGGCAGCCGTGCAGATGAGGTCCACGTTGGCGCCCCGGTTGTAGATCTTCTGGGCCAGGGGCAGAGGGACGAACACGGTCTGGTCCGCCCGGCCGCCGATGCTGATGTTGCCGCTGCTGAAGTCCACGCCCACGACCTGGTAGTAGACCGCACCCACCTGGATGAACTCCCCGCAAGGATCACCTCCGTCCGGGAAGAGGTCGTTGTAGATGCGCTTGCCGATCACGCAGACCTTGCGTTCCTGGCGGATGTCGGTCTCGTTGAGGTAACGGCCGTACTTGATGCGGGGTTCCTCGATGCGGTCGTAGTCGGCATAGATACCCCGCACGCTGACGGAGGAGGTGTTGGTGCCGAAGACGGCCTCACGTCCGCCGGTGTTGATGACCGGGGTGACCGTCTCCAGTTCGGGCATCATCTGTTTGAGCCGCTCTACATCCATGTAGGTGAGCCGCCAGTAGCGACCTTCCTTGAAGCCTTTGTAAGGCTTGGAGGTCTGCGAGGAGACCAGGATGCCCGTATTGGTGGCAAACCCCTCGAAATTGCTGAATATAAGCTGTTTGAGACCCTGGCCGCCACCCATCAGGAAAAGCAGCATGAAGATGCCCCAGAACACGCCGAAGCCGGTGAGCAGGCTCCTGCTCTTGTTGCGGACCAGCGAATCCGCGATCTCCCGGAAACTGTCTACATCGAATCTCATTCTGCGCGGAGGGCTTCTATGGGTCTGACTTGGGCCGCCTTGCGGGCCGGGAACAGGCCGGCGAAGGTGCCGGCGACGATGAGTACGACCGTGGCTCCGACGGCCACGTCGAGGCCTACGGTCGGGTTGACGAGCATCGCGATCTGCTCGTCCATTACGGACATGGTGGACTGTCCCACCGTCTTGTCCAATATCTGGCAGGCCACCATCCCGAGCAGCATCCCGACATAGCCGAAGAAAGCCGTGATGGACACGCTTTCCGCCAGGATCAATTTCATGATGCTCCAGGGGCTGGCGCCGATGGCCTTGCGGATGCCGAATTCATGCGTGCGCTCCTTGACCGTGATGAGCATGATGTTGCTCACGCCTACGATGCCGCCCAGCAGGGTGAGCAGGCCGATGATCCAAAGCGCGGTGCTGAGGATCCGGCGGCCTTTGTTCATCTGCAGGTTCTGCGTGAAGCGGTTCCAGATCCAGATGGCGCGGCGGTCGTCCGGCGCGGCGCGGTGCCGCAGGTTGACCGCCGCCCGGTACTGGTCCTCGAAGGCTTCGTTTGCTTCTTCGGATTCGAGACCGTGGAAGGTGAAGGTCAGGTCGTCGATCTCCTTGCCCTTGCCGTAGATGATCTTGACGGTCGTATAGGGCGCGTAGAAGAGGTTGCTGTCACTCATGCGGTCGGACTTGGTGATACCGACCACGCGGAAGGAGAAGGAACCGATCTTGACATACTTTCCGATCAAGGAGCGCACATCAACGGTAACGCCGCTCGAGGAGCCGAAACTCAGGGTGGCGAAACGGGCGCCGGAGTCGCGGGAACCGCCGCCCAGCAGGGTCTCGGCCTGGTTTTCCGGCAGGACGACGACCTTGCGGTTCTCGCGGATGTCCTTGTCGTTGATGAAGCGGCCGTAGCGGACCTCGATCTTGTCCATCTCCTGGCGGGCGGGGTAGTTGCCCTCGATGTAGCCCGCGAAATATTTCTTGCCGTAGTTGACGGTCACGTTCGTGCCCACGGTGGAGACCACCCGGTCCACGTGGTCGGCGAAAAGCTCGCTCCCGGTCAGCAACACGTCGCCGTCGTCCAGCGAGATACGGCGACCCTCCTTGAGCCCGTCGTAGGGCTTGGAGGTCCAGCCGCCTCCGATCTGCATGGTGTTGGTAGCGATGTCCTCGCTGCCTGTCAGGAAGGCGTTCATCAGGCCATTGCCCGCGCCCAGCAGGACGATGAGCATGAAGATGCCCCACGACACCGCGAAGCCGGTGAGGCAGGTGCGGAGCTTGTTGCGCCGGATGCTCTCCCAGATTTCGATGAAGACGTCTCTCATTTCATGATGGTGCTGGTGCCGAACACGGAAGAGTGGTGCTGGCGGTTGTCTTCGATCTGTCCGATGACTCCGTCCTTGATATGGATGATCTTGTCGGTGCAGTTGGCCACGCCGCTTTCGTGGGTCACCACGATGATGGTGACCTTCTCCTCACGGTTGAGCTGCGTCAGGAGCTGCATCACTTCCTCGGAGGTCTTGGAGTCGAGCGCGCCCGTGGGCTCGTCGGCAAGGATGATCTTGGGATTGGTGATCAGCGCCCGGGCGATGGCCACGCGCTGCTTCTGGCCGCCGGACATCTCGTTGGGATAGTGCTTCGCCCAGTCGGTGAGGCCCAGGCGTTCGAGGTATTCCATCGCCAGTTCATGGCGCTTGTGGCGGCTGACGCCCTGGTAGAAGAGCGGCAGCTCGACGTTCTCCACGGCGGTCTTGAAGCCGATCAGGTTGAAGGACTGGAAGACGAAACCGATCATCCGGTTGCGGTAGTCGGCTGCCTGGCGCTCGGTCAGGCCTTTGATGAGCCGGCCGTCTATATAATATTCACCGGTGTCGTAGTTGTCCAGGATGCCCAGGATGTTGAGCAGCGTGGACTTGCCGGAGCCGGAGGCACCCATGATGGAGACGAATTCGCCGCGGTCTATGCTGAGGTCGATCCCCTTCAGGACATGGAGGGGCTGACCGTTGTTGTAAGTCTTGTTGACGTCTTTGAGTTCGATGAGCATATAGTGTCCTATTGAACTATTACACTGCAAAGGTAAGGATTATTTTTTTATCTGCAAGAATCTAACCAACTATTTTTCGCATATCACGCTTATTTTTACCGAATGCAAAAATAATAGAAATTTATCGATTTACAATAATTTATTATCGAATTTATTCTATTTGGCACAAAAAAATGCTGGCACCGGTCCACAAACAGGGACGATGCCAGCATTTCAGGCTAGTTTTGCCGGCAACGGTCCAGGATCTGGGACGTTGCCGACACACCCGGGGACGATCAGATCTTGCCGCGGAGCAGGAAATAGTACACGGCGAAGCCTACCCAGCTGAATGCAAGGACCAGGATGGAGATGAGGATCTTGCCGATGATACCGTACTTGCTGGTTTTGAAGATGTCCAGCACGCACCAGACGGCGAGGACGATGCCGAGGATGTAGATGATTTTCGCTAACATAGTTAATAAATATTAAAGGGTTTGACGTTTCGAGAATTCACAGCCGCACCAGTCCTGGTTGTAGAAGCCCTGCTCGCGCACGATCTCGCCGCGGCGCTCCTGCAGTCCCCCCTTCCGCCAGTTCTGCGGCCAGAATGTCACTTCCGGGCCGCAGGCGAGTTCGCCTGCGGCATCCACCTGGCCGAGGTCCTTCCAGCGGGAAGAAGCGAGGGTGGTGGCGAGGACGGGAAGGCCGCGGGAGGCGGCGTAGCGGGCGGCGCGGGCGAGCCGGAAGCGGAAGCACGCTGCACAGCGGCGGCCGCGCTCCGGCTCGTCCTCGAGCCCGCGGACCGCCTCCCGCCACGCATCATGGTCGTACGTATCCTCCACGAGTTCCACGCCCATCAGTGCGGCATAGCGCCTGAGCTCGCCCAGACGCAGGTCATATTCCGCCTTCGGAAAGATATTCGAGTTGCTGAAGAAGACTACCGGACGGATCCCATTGTCCCGGAGATCCTCCAGGACCGCTCCGGAACAAGGTGCACAGCAGGCGTGCAGCAGTATGTCCTTCGCGCCACCCGGCGCTTCGACTTTCAGCATATTATTCGATGGAATTGATGTCGATCAGGTTGTTCAGGATCGCATACACCGTCAAGCCTGGCACAGTCTTGATCCCGGTCTTGCGGGTGATGTTCTTGCGGTGGGTGATCACGGTGTTGATGGAGATGTTGTGCTTGTCGGCGATCTCCTTGTTAAGCAGGCCCTGGGCCACGCTCACCAGGATCTCCTTCTCCCGGTCGGACAGTTCCGAACGCTCTCCGTCCCGGGGCTCCGCCTCGGCAGGCACACCCTGCCGTGCCTGTCCCGGATTCTCCAGAAGCCGGACCATCGGCACGAGGATGTTGTCCTCGATGTAGGTGTGGCACTGCAGGTCTTCCTGAAGCGCGAAGACCTTATACAGCAGGGACAGCCGCGCCTGGCGGTCGCACGCCGCCGGCAGGGACTTCATCACCAGGTTCTTGAAGTCGGAGAGCTTCTCGTCGATATTGGAATGGTTCTCTTCGAAACGGTCGATGCTGAACCCGCTCCGGTGCTGTCCGATGATCAGGTCCTGGACATACGGGATCACTTCCTGCTCCTCGAACCCGAAATGATTCTTGAGCTCGGTCTTGTAGCCCCGGAAGAAATTCCAGACCACCTGCTGCTGCCGCTCCGGACAAGGCGCGAGCAGCCATTCGATCGACTCCTCGATCCCGACCAGCGCCTGGTTGAGATAGTAATCGTGTGACTGATGCAGGTAGCGGAGGACATCCCCCACGTGGCAGCGGCGGAGCACATCCATCGAGGGCTTGAACGACGGAGAGGAATAGACCTCGCACAAAAGGATGACGGTGTCCGGGTCCAACCCGGATTGCTCGCACAACTCGGCTACCGTCCTTTCTCCGAAACCTCCGTCAATCCCGACACGAGCCAGAACCCCCAGCAGCAGGTAATTGGACTCGACGAGATCCGCGACCTTCATCTTGCTTGAAAACTTGTCCATATCCACACAAAAATAAGAAAAAAATTTTTGCGTTTCTCAGAATTATCCCTAATTTTGCAGTCCCAAAGTAGAACTGCGGCAGTGGTGAAATGGTAGACACGCTACTTTGAGGGGGTAGTGGGCATTGGCCTGTGTGAGTTCGAGTCTCACCTGCCGCACAAAAGACAGCTTCGAAAGAGGCTGTCTTTTTCTTATCTCACGTTGCTTTTTAAGACTTAATACCTATCTTTTGCGTTGTCATATGATGTTTTGTAGCAAACTTTGAAAGACGGACACCTACCCTTAATAGATGTCCGTCTTATTGTTTTCCATGAATTATAACGTTTTCATCCCGGGCTTGATCTAGAATCTCAAAATCATCAGGAGCACCTACCCCTTCCAGAACCCCTTGTAAGGCACACGACCGTTCCCGATGCCCCATCCAACCCACCATCGGCGACACCAACCTGCCACAGAATAGCCTCAGAGGCCCATCGCTGCTCCCGCTGAATTTGAACAACAGGCCCTAACCAGAATAGCCAAGGCTTCTGGGCAACCGGAGGCGCGGAGCGAGCCCCTGCAGCTCGCTCCGCTGCCTCCGGTAACTGCCGCGCTCCCTTTTGCGCGGCAGTGATGCCCCCCGGTAATCAGAGAATCCCTAACCACCACACCCTTTTTCCCTTGCTCCCGGGAGCAGCCGCGTCCCGGTATGCGCGGCTGCGATGACGGCCTCCACACCGGACGCCCGCAGCGGCTATGCGCGCCGCGGCGAACGGTTTATATACCATCCTGGGCCAGAAACTGGCGGGGAGGGGCAAGTCACCGCCGCGCGGAAGGGGGCGCGGCGGTTCCCGCGGGTAGAGGGAGACGGGATTTTGGCTGGATTGCGATCTGCGCTGGGGCACCACCGCCGCTCAGAACGGAGAGCGGCGGCTGCCGGAGGCTCCGGACGAGCTGTGGGGGCTCGTCCGGGCCTCCGCCTGCCCGGAGCCCACCTTGCCACCAACCAAAAATGTCAATTATACTTTATTCCTGGGAATAATAAAGCGGTTTCAGCCTGGCAGGTGGACCTGGTCCGATTCTATGGGGTGGACCTGGTACGGCAGGGTGGGCGCAGAAGGGGCTCTGGGGCAGGGTCGGCGGACCTGGTACGCCCCCTCAAAGTGGACCAGGTCCACCCCGAGCGGACGGGGAGGGGGCGAGGCGGCCCGGGGCGGATCAGCGGATGCCGTACAGGTAGGCCAGCAGGGCGGTCTTGCCGCGCATGGTCTCGCGCGGGGTGAACTCGCCGTTCACCCAGAGGTAACGCTGGTTGAAAAAGGATTCCTGGCGCGGCCAGCCGCCGGTGTCCCAGTCGGGATAGCAGCGCTTCAGGAGGATCTGTGCGTCGCCGCCGTCACCGCGGGACCAGGTCTCCGTGCCGTTGAAGGGGGTCTGGCCGGGGTGGGTCCCGGGAGAACCGTCATTGCGGCCGGTGGAGTAGCAGTCGGTGATGTGGCGCTGCCCCAGCCCGGTCATCTCCACGGTGTTGGCCGGGTTGCGGCCCAGGCCCCAGCCCGCCTCCTGGTACATCGCCTGCTCGCAGGCAAGAAGTTCCTTTACACCCGGATCCAGTTGCCCGAAAGGAACCGGGGCGGCACCCGCATCGATGCAGTGGTGCAGGAGCATCACCAACTGGAGATTCTCATTGGTCTGCCAGCGGGCGTCGGAGCTGCTGCGGCGCGAAGGGCGCTCCGGCCAGCGGTCCAGATGGTCCGCGTGGGCCTGCGCCCGCACGGCCGCGAGCATATTGCGGTACAGCTCGGGATAATGCCGCTCCCGCGGACAGCACAGGTAAGCCGCCGTGCCCCAGAACTGATACCACCCTTGTCCGGGGCCCTGCGAGATGATGCGCACCTCAGGCCCCGTGACGACGCTCTCCTCCGCCAGGATATCTTCCCAGGCGCGGTCGCCCGTCACATTATATAGGTAAGCGGCCGCCATCTGGCGGAAATCGCGCCCGCGCATCCGCTCGTTGCCGATACCCTGCAACTCATCCAGCTGCCGGTCTTCCTGCCGCTCGGCATAAAGGAACGCCTTCACAGCCTCAGCCGTGTAGTATTCCCGCAACTGGCCGTCGCCCATCACGCGGAAAGCCTCCGCAAGCATCGCGCAGTTGGCTGCGTTCGCCCAGGCGGCCATCGTCGTGCAGCCGGCCTGGAACATCATCTTCCAGTCCTTGTCCGGGTTCGTGACACCCTGCGAGTAACCCTCCCCGTCCCGGATGGACAGGAAGAAATCCACCTCGTTGCGCGCCTCGTCGATCAGGTCCGGGATGCCATTGCCGCTCTCACGGATGCCCAGGTCGTCCTCAGACAGGCGTCCGCCCGTCAGCAGGTATGGCAGCAACAGGTCGTAGATATTGCTCACGTGCGCGAGGTGCCGGTCCCAGTCGAAGGCATCGGAATGCCCGCCGCGCACGTCGGGATTGGTCGGGTTGCCGGGCAGGCGGTGCTGCCAGAAGGCCGAGGTCTCCGCGGGCTTGAAGTGCGGCTCGTCCCAGACGTCGCCGCGCAGGCGCCGCCAGTCGGGGTGCCAGGGCTGCAAATCCGTCTTGTAAACGACGAACCCGGCCGGATCCTCGCCGGGGACGAAGCGCGGCTGGCGCGGCACAGGCGTGATCCGCTCCGGCATCGCCGGCTCACCCAGACGCATATAATAGTAGCCGCGCACGGCATAGCGGTACGGCTCGCGGTAGATCTCAGGGGAAATCTCGAATTCCATGCTGCAGCCGACATCCTCCACCACCAGGCGGTAGCGGCCCGGGACTGCCTCCCGGAAATCGACGCTCCATACGGCGGAACCCGTCAGGTCCTTGCCGCCGGCCTCGCGGCGGCTCTCGCCGGCGGCCTTCCACGGACGGACTTCACCGACCAGACGGGCCTCCCGTGTCCGGACATTGTACAGGTACACCCGGCGTCCCTCGAAGGAAGAATAATCCCGCGCGCCGCCGTCTCCGAGCCACAGGTACAGGTCCGCGGTCTGGACCGGCTCCTGCGGAGAATAGCCGAGGATGTTGACGTGGACGGCCTCAGAGGGCATCTCCCAGTAATTGTACGTGACCTGGACGGTCCGCACGTCAGCACCGATCCCGGCGGGAATCTCTACCGTATAGAGGCAGCCCTGCTGCATCGGACGCGGCAAGCGCAGGAAGATCCAGTGGTCGAGTTCGCTCGTCAGCGTATGGTCGGTATTCATCGGCTTGCTCTTGCGGAACACGGCCAGCGGATGCGCCGCCCGGAAGGAGCGGTCGTCGGCCGAACGGACCGTCCAGTCCCCCGCCCGGGAGGCCGCCGCCGCGTCCAGGCGCGGAAGGAACACCCGCAGGGTGTCGTCCCCCTCGGCGAACGAATGGCCCAGATAGGCGCTCGGACCGGTGCCGTCGTCGCGGTAGCGCACCTCCCCGTCCCGGAAATGCAACATCAGGTACTCCTGGTCCACGACGTGGACTCCCAGGAAATGCGTAGCGCCCGCCGTCGCGGGAAAAAACAGGGCCGACACAAGGGCAGCCCAAAAGGCCATCATGGGTTTCATACCCCAATGATAGCGAAAAATCAATGATTTAGCAAATATTACTTCCCCTGGCAACGCGGACACCCAGGGGCGCCGGCGCAGCCGCTGCAGCCGGCGGAGCCGCAGCTGCAGCCGCCCCGGCGGCCGGCGCGCACGTACGAGCGCACCGCGAAGAACAGCGCCACGGCAACCAGAAGCAGGACGATGAGGGTGGGAAGGTTCATAGTCCTAGAAGAATAAACCTGCAACCAGATAGGCCAGCCAGGCCACGATCCATGCTATTACGCACTGGAAAACGACCATTCCGAGCGCCCACTTGCCGCCGAGTTCGCGCCGGACGGCGGCGATGGCGGCCACGCACGGCGTGTAGAGCAGGCAGAAAGCCAGCATCGGGATGGCGGTCAGCGCCGTCATCGTGGCGGTCACGTCCAGCACGCCCAATGTAGCCACGACGCTCTCCTTCGCCAGGAAACCCGTCACAAGCGCCGTCACGATACGCCAGTCGCCCAGCCCGAGCGGGGCGAAGAGCGGAGCCAGCACCCCGGCGATGGCCGCAAGCATGCTGTCCTCCGGCTCCACGAGCCGCAGGCGCCAGTCGAAACTCTGCAGCGCCCAGATGACGATCGACGCAACGAAGATCACGGTGAACGCCCGCTGCAGGAAGTCCTTGGTCTTGTCCCAAAGCAGGTGCCCCACGTTCTTGGCCCCAGGCAGGCGGTAGTTCGGCAGTTCCATCACGAACGGCGCCGCCGCAGCCTTTCGCGGGAGGTTTTTGAGAATCAGGGCCACCAGGATTCCCACCAGGATGGCGGACAGGTAAAGGACTACCAGCACCAGTCCCCCGTGTCCCGGGAAAAAGGCGTTCGTGAAGAAAGCGTAGATCGGAATCTTCGCCGAACAGCTCATGTACGGGGTCAGCAGGACCGTCATCCGGCGGTCGCGCGACGACGGGAGCGTACGCGTGGCCATCACAGCCGGCACGCTGCAGCCGAAGCCGATCAGCAGCGGCACGATGCTCCGGCCGCTCAGGCCGAGCCGGCGCAGCAGCTTGTCGGTGACGAACGCCACCCGCGCCATGTACCCGCTGTCCTCGAGCATGGACAGGAAGAAGAACAGGATGATGATGATCGGCACGAAACTGATCACTGTGCCCACACCGCCGAACACGCCGTCGACGACCAGCGAGCGCACGGCATCGCTGACGCCCCAGCGCGCCATCCCGGCGTCAGCCACCCCGGCGAACCATTGGATTCCCTGGTCCAGCGCATCCTGCAACGGAGCGCCCAGCACATCGATGGACAGCCAGATGACCAGGGACATCACGGCCACGAAGATGGGAATCGCCGTCCACCGGCCCGTCAGGACCCGGTCTATCCGGCGGCTCCGGCGATACTCCTTGCTCTCGTGGGGCTTGACCACCGTCTGCGCGCAGAGCTTGCGGATGAAGGCGAAACGCATATCGGCCATGGCCGCGCCCCGGTCCAGGCCGCGCTCCTGCTCCATCTGGACGATGATATGCTCCACCATCTCTTTTTCGTTTTCCTGCAAGGCCAGGGCGCGCTCGACCGCGGCGTCACCCTCCACGAGGCGGCTCGCCGCGAAACGCACCGGAATGCCCGCGCGCACCGCATGGTCTTCGATCAGGTGCATGATCCCGTGCAGGCAGCGGTGCACCGCACCGCCGTGGTCGTCCTTGTCACAGAAGTCCTGACGGGCGGGACGCTCCTGGTAGCGGGCCACGTGCACGGCGTGGTCCACCAGTTCGTCGACGCCCTCGTTCCGCGAAGCGGAGATGGGCACGACCGGCAGGCCGAGGATCTCCTCCATCTCGTTGACGCGGATGGAGCCCCCATTGTTGCGCACCTCATCCATCATATTGAGCGCCAGCACCATCGGGACGTTCAGCTCCATCAGCTGCATGGTCAGGTAGAGGTTGCGCTCGATGTTGCCGGCATCCACGATGTTGATGATGCCGCGCGGTTTCTCGTCCAGGATGAACTGGCGGGAGACGATCTCTTCGGAGGTATAAGGGGACAGGGAATAGATGCCCGGCAGGTCGGTGACCAGCGTGTCGGCATGGCCCCGGATCATGCCGTCCTTGCGGTCCACCGTCACGCCGGGGAAATTGCCGACATGCTGGTTGGCACCGGTCAGCTGGTTGAAGAGCGTGGTCTTGCCGCAGTTCTGGTTGCCCGCCAGGGCGAAGGTCAGCAGGGTCCCTTCCGGGAGCGGGTCTTCCTCCTCCTTGTCATGGAACTTGCCCTCCTCGCCGAAGCCCGGGTGGGCGTCGGGATCCACGGAATGCACGGACGTATCGTCCGCCAGGGTGCCGGCCGTCTCCGGGAGGTCCTCCGCCGGTTCGACCGTAATCTGCGCGGCTTCCGCCAGACGGAGCGTCAGGGCGTAGCCGCTCACGCGGAGTTCCATCGGGTCGCCGAGCGGGGCGTACTTGACCAGCTTCACATGGGCGCCCGGGATGAGCCCCATGTCCAGGAAATGCTGCCGCAGGGCACCTTGGCCGCCTACGGCGAGGATGACGGCGCTGCCGCCGACGGGTAATTCTCGAAGAGTCATCTTTGCCTGTTGTCCGAACTGCAAAGATGGCACTTTAGCGCATTTATTACAATCCCCATTTATTGGGATTACTGCCTTGGCCTGTTTTTTGTCAGTAATTCCGGAAAACACGATCATGAAAGCCCTGAAAATCCTATTCCTCGTGCTTTCGGCGGGACTTCTTCTTGCCGGATGCTCAAAAGACGTCTACTTGCAAGGCACGGAGATGTCCATGTATGACTATGATGTCCGCGACAGTCAATGGCAGATGGGGGACGGATACTATACGGTCACCCTGGATGTGCCGGCTATTACGCACAGCATCGTAAGAAACGGCAACGTCCAGGTGTCGCGCTGCTATCTGGGCGAAACGGAGAACGACGATGTCTGGACTCCCCTGCCCGCGATGCGCGTCAGTGCGGTGCCCGGCTCCGACGGCGGGGAGTATTACTTCACCACCTATACGGACTTCGAGTGGTCGGCCAGGACCGTCAACATCTTCGTCACCACCTCGGACCTGTACATGGAGGAACGCCCCGGCGACATGTCCTTCCGGGTCATCATTACGCAGTAAGATCCAGAAACGCGCCCCGGCGCACGGACGCTTCCCGGTACTTCTCCAGTTCCGGGAAGCGTCGTTTCAGTTCGGGGATGAACTTCCAGGGAATGGCAGAGAGGTTCTTGACCCCCATCCCCACGAGTTCGAGAACTTCACGGATGCGCACCCACCGCCAGTCGCGGTTCGGGTCGCTGGCCTTGACGACGGTGGCGATGCACTTGAGCTGCATCTTCTTCTCGCGGCTGAGGCGGCGGCCGGCGCGGTCGTGGACCGCCTGCGCCGCCGGCACCACGCCGCAGAACAGCTTGTGCCAGTGCAGCCGGTCGATCCAGTTGTCATCCTCTCCATATTGTCTGAATGCCGGGGAGAAGCCGCCTACGGTCTCGATGGCGCGGCGGCTCACCAGCCAGTGCGCCGCCATCACGAAGGGCACCTCCACGACCAGCCGGTCGTTGTGGTAGCCCCGCAGGGCGGCATCCACCGCCTTGCCGCACTTCTTGTCGAAGCGCCTGTCGCGCCGCCCGTGCGCATCCAGCTGCATCGGGCTGAGAATCCCCCACTCCGGCTTGTGGGCAGCCACCAGCTTCTCCAGCGTGTCGCTCTCCAGCCAGGCGTCCTGGTTGAGCAGGTAGGCGAAATCATAACCTTCGTCCAGGGCCGTGCGCAGGCCGAGGTTGTTGGCCGCGCCGAAGCCCAGGTTCTCCCCCGTCTCGCGGATGCGCACGGCGGGGAATTCCTTGCGGATCCGCTCCAGGGTGCCGTCCGTGGAGCCGTTGTCGACCACGAGCACGTCGGCGGGGAGCGTGGACTTCTCCACGCCCTTCAGGCTCTTGCGGACCCACTTCATGGCGTTGTAGGTCACGATGACGACGAGGATCCTAGGCATGGGAGCAGCGCATAAAGATATCTTTGGGACTGGCGTCGGAGAAAACCGTGTGCATGACGTTCACGGCGGTCCGCCGCATCAGGGTATTGCGCTGCGTGCGGGGCAGGAATGCGTACTTGCACACCCGGAGCGCCTCGAAGCACCAGATGAACAGCTTCAGGGGCAGGGGTTCTCCGTAGAAAAGCAGGGAGCCCCGCACCCGCGCCGGCTTGATGGCCGGCTCCATCGCAGAGACCGACCCGCCTGCGACGTGGGTGATGGAGATGCCAGCATCCGCCCACACGGTATAACCCCGGTCGTTGAGCAGATGTCCCAAGGCGATGTCCTCAGGGGTGAAGAAGAAGCGCTCGTCGAACCACCCGGCATCGCGGAATACATCGGTCCGGATCAAGAAGCAGGCTCCGTTGAGGGTATAGGTCTGAAAGAGTCCTTCCTGCATCGTCCAGCGGGTCGGACGCGTCTCGTCGACCAGATGCAGATAATGCCGGGCATAGCGCCAGGGACTCCACGGGCCGCGCCCGCAGGTCTGGACCCGGCCATCCGGGAACCGGATGCAGGGAGAGACCGCCGCGGCGCTTTCGGGGAGCCGTTCGAAATCCTCGACCAGACGGTCGATGACCGGCATGTCCATCACCGTGTCGTCATTGACGACGAAGCAATACTTCCCCCGGGCCTGCCGCAGGGCGAGGTTGTTGTTCTCCGAGAAACCCCGGGTCCCGTCGCTGGGAACCCAGGTCACCCAGGGGTAATCCGCCTGCGCTTTCGCGAGGTTCCCGGGACGGAAGCGGTAGGCCACTACGAAGGTCTCATAGGGTACGCCGGTATGCGCCCGGATCCCATCCAGACAGGGATACAGGATGTCCAATCGGTCCATGCAGACGATGACGATGCTGACCAGCGGCGAGTCCATACCGCAAATATACGAAAAATACCATACAGACCGGCCCGGTGGACCAGGTCCACTTCAATGTGGTGGACTAGGTCCAGCGACCATGGCCCAGGCATAGCTGAAAGGCATTACCAGTGGACCAGGTCCAGCACCAAAAAGTGGACCAGGTCCACCAGAGGGAATCGACTATTCACAGTGACGGGGTCAGAGCAACCCGTCGGGGAGGTCGAGGTCGAGGATGCGGCGGTCCGGGTCGACGGACAGGATGAGGTCTTCGTGGAGCGGGATCATCGCCTCGCCGACATACAGGCAGAGGTTGCCGGGGATGGGCTCCATGCCGGAGACGGTACCGACCTGCTCTCCGCGGCAGAGCATCGTCCACCCGGTGAAATCGGTCTCCTCTTCATCCTCCCATTCGCCCTCGACATAAAGGGCGCGGCCGACGACCTCCTCGGCGTCGGCGAGGGTCTCAATGTCATTGAGATGGATGACGGCCTTGGCGGTGCCGCGAGTCTGGAGGTCCTGGATAAAAAAGGGAACCGGCAGTCCATCGAATTCGATGAACACCGGTTCCTGAAGGTCGATCTGCTGGATCTCGATGTCGCGCACTCCGATGAGGAGGCCGCCATCGGTGCCATGGGATTTGAGAATCTTGGCGATCTGGAGCATTATGCCTCGGCGGGAGCCTCTGCAGCCTCAGCAGCCTCTTCAGCCGGAGCCTCGGCGGCGGCAGCCTCAGCGGCCTTCGCGGCAGCGAGCTCGGCAGCCTTCTTGGCGATAGCCTCGGCACGGGCTTCGTTGACCTTGGCTTCCTCAGCCTTGGCAGCCTTGCGGGCCTCGATGGCGGCATTCTTGATGCCGGACTTCTTGGCCTCGATCTTGGCGTCGCGCTGGGCCTTCCAGTCGTTCCACTTCTTGTCGGCCTCAGCCTGCGTGAGAGCGCCCTTGGCGACACCGCCGTCGAGGTGGTGGCGCAGCATCACACCCTCGTAGGAGAGGATGCGGCGGGCGGTGAGGGTCGGCTGGGCACCCACCTTCAGCCAAGCCAGGGCACGCTCGGAGTCGAGCAGGATCGTGGCAGGGTTGGTGTTGGGGTTGTAGGAGCCGAGTTGCTCGATGAAACGACCATCGCGCGGAGCGCGGGAATCCGCCACTACAATGTGGAAGAATGCGAAATTCTTCTTACCGTGGCGCTGTAAACGAATCTTAACAGCCATTGTGAATCTGTTGCGTTAAAAATTAAACTTAAATTGCTTCTACCCGAGAAGCGGACGGCAAAGATACGCCAAAAAAATCATTTGTGCAACAAGTACCTGAACCCCGGATGGTTGCGGGTATTCTGGCCGGGCGGCAGGAGGTAGTCGCGCTGGATGCCGCACTTGCGCAGGCACCACATCAGCGACAGCTGGTCGCGGCGGCTCAGGTGCAGCACGCGGTCCCACCACAGCTCGTCCAGCGCGACGATGTCCGGGTCGCCGTGGCGCCGGAAGATCACGTTGTTCTCGTTGAGACCGGCATGGCGCGGCAGGCCATGGAGCCACAGCCAGGCCCACACCTTCAGCAGGCCGAAGACCGTCAGATACCTCATGTCCAGGCACTTGCGCGCCTCCTCGTAGGTGCAGTCCCGGTCGGGATGGGTCACGCCGCTGTACTTGACCCCCGCGGCCTGCTTGATGCGCGCCGCGCGGTAGAGGGTGCCGTCCAGCAACGCCACGTTGCCGTCCACCCATACGCTGCATTCATACTCCGGCAGCAGCAGGTGCGGGTGCATCTTGGGCCAGCGGGAGTCAAGCCCCGGATCGCCCAGGCTCTCCGGGATCTGCCGGATCTCCCACACGCCGATCCGCTCCGCCGTCTTCTCTCCCCTGCCCACGTAGCAGATGAAATCGAAACCGTCCTCCAGCACACGCGGCTGCTGAAGCTCATCATAAGCTCCTATGATACAGGTATATATCGCTATTTTCATCGAAACGGGATTTTGAAAAGGCTCCCCAGCCGCTCATCCGCCCCGTCCGGCTCGAAGGGCACGAAACCGCTCCAGTGGTAGAAGGTGTACTCGCCGAACAGGATGCGGCCGTCCGGAGTCTCGTAGAAGTCGATGCGCACCTGCGGGAAATCGCCCGCCAGCGACCGCGCGAGATCCAGCATCTGCGCGAAATGCGCCGGGCGCGCGGGCGGCACGGCGGCGTTGGGGTGACCGTTGCGGATGTCAAGGTGGTGCCATTCCGTGTCGAAGAAGTCGAACTTGGTCTCCTCCGCCGGATTGTCGCGGTCCGTGGCCACGAAGAGGAACTCCGGTTGTCCGCCAAAACAGAAGATCTTGTAGTCCGCCAGCCCGGCGCCGAGATACTCCTCGGCGATGATGCGCGGCCGCAGACCCTTGTAGGCCCACTCGCGGTCGCGCCGCCAGTAATCCGTGGCCAGGGCGTCCGCCAGCTTCGCGCACGCAGACTCCCGGTCGAAGGACGCCTTGTCCGTACAGATGACCGTACTGCCGCTGTCATGTGTACACTTGAGTACGAACCGTTCCGGGAGCGCCGCCCAGTCGATCTGCTCCGGGCGGTCCCAGACGCCGAGCGTAGGGACCACATGCTCCGCGCCGATGCGCTGCGCCACGTAAGCTTTCACGTCTGCCTTGTCCGCCAGCGTGTGGTAGAGCGGATTGCGGTCCTTGAGTTTCTGCCACTGGATCTTCTCGGTGAAGTGCACCGGCCCGCTGACGGACAGCGGCCGGTCGAAGACGATGCGGTACTTGGCCCGGAGGAACCAGCGGTCCGGCAGCCACCGCCCCACCTTGCGCAGGACGAAATCCCGCTCCCCCGCGCTCATCAGGAAGTACCAGGCATAGTGGGCCGTCAAGGCCCAGCCCAGCAGCGTGCCGATCAGCAGGCGCCAGCCGGCAGCCAGGTCCAGATTGCGCATCAGGAGGGCCGGAATGATCGAGAAGGCGGTCGTCATGACCAGCAGCAGGATCATCCGCAGGAAGGGCCGGACCGGCAAGTCCGCCAGCCGTTTCGCGAACACGACGCGCTGCACGAAGACCACCAGGTAGACCGCGATGAAGATGACGTAGGCGACGGCCGGTCTGGCCCCCAGCCTGAAGGCCAGCCACACCAGCGGCAGGCCCAGGTAGGAGGTCAGGCCCGTGACCAGGTAATAGCGTTTCACGCGTCCCGTGGCCTGTACCAGCGTGAGCAGCGGATTGCCCGCCAGGTCCACCAGCAGCCCCACGAGGGTCAGGCGCAGGAAGGTGGCGGCGTGGGGCGGGACCTTGTCGGGGCCCAGCCACAGGTCCAGCAGCAGCTCTGCCTCGCCCAGGATGGGGATGAAGAAGACCAGGATCACCAGCCAGGAGTACTTGACGCCTTTGTGGACCAGGCCGAAGCAGTAATCCCTGTCCCCCGCCGCCCAGCTCTTGGTGATCTGGGGATTGACCGCGGTCAGGAAATTGGAGACGAACTGCTTGACGATGTTCTCGATCTGCAGGGCCACCGCGCGTGCGGCATTGACCGCCACGCCGAAGAAGAGGTTGGTCACCTGGTTCACGCCCTGCGTGTTGAACACGTAGGCGCTGGAGCCGAAGAAACTCCAGCCTGCGAAGGCGGTCATCTCCCGCACCAGGGCGCCGTCCCAGAGGAGGCGGCCGCGCGCTTCCGCGAAACGCCGCCGGCAGTAGAACCCATACGCCGCCCGCACCAGCACGGCCACCGCCAGCATCAGCACGGCGTAGCTGACCAGCTTGTCAGCGGGAGAGACATAGAGCAGCAACGCCACACCCAGTTTGAGCAGGGCCTCGCCGAGGCTGATCACGGCAAAGGCCGACATCCGCTCATGGGCGATGATGGCGGCGTTGAAGGGCACGGAGAGCAGGCTCACCACCAGCACGCCCAGCGAGCAGTGGAGTACCCAACGGGCAGCGCCCAGGCGCCCTGCCGGGATGTCCAGCCGGTGGTTCACCCACCACAGGCCGGCCGTTTCCACCAGCAGGACGAGCAGGACCGCCAGCCCCAGCTGGATGATGACCCCCGTGGAGAAGATTCGGCGCAGGCGGACGGGATCACCCCCGTCCAGGTTGGCCGCCAGATAGCGGCTGATGGCCGCAGAAAGCGATGTGGTAAGGAAGGTGAACACGGTCACCACCCCGCCCACGACATTGTAGGTACCGTAGTCGTCGATGCCCAGGGTCCGCATCACCACGCGGGAGGTGAACAGGCCGATGAGCATCAGCAGGAACATACGGAAATACAGCAGGAGGGTATTGCGGGCAATCCTCCTGCTGTTTTCCGAAAGCTGTCCTGCAGCCTGCGGCATGGGATTATTCTGCTGCGGTGAGTTCGCCGCTCTCTGCCTTGAGGTCGTTGTAGAATGCGGCCTTGGCGGCATCAACGTAAGGTGACAGCCAGAGGAAACCGATACCGGCGGTCAGGAGGGCCAGGATGAACCAGCCGATGAAGCTCAGGTAGAGGTAGAAGAGGTCGAACTTATGGCCTTTCATCATCTCGCGGCTGCGGGTGCTCGCGTCCCAGGCGCTGATCTCGGGATGCTCCTCGAGGATGTACGGGGTCATCGCATAGGCGAAACTCATGATGATGCCCGGGATGTAGAACAACAGGGTCCAGAGCGTGGTCTTGAGGCCATATAGGAACATGCCACCCAGCTTGTGGCCGTAGTTGGTGGTCGCGATGTCCTTCATGTTGCCGGTCACGTTGTAGTCCCGGCGCTCGTAGAGCAGCCGGATGGCGTTGGTATAGCCGACCAGCAGCGGATAGATGATCAGGATCTCCAGGAGCACCGCTCCGCCGAGGAATCCGCCCATCATCCCCAGGTTATCCTGCCAGGCGGGAGACAAGGCGGGGAACTGCATGGCGCCGACGATGAGGAAGGCGATGAGGATGTAGATCAAGGTCGCCAGCACGGGCGACTTCCAGTTGCCGCGCAGGCGGTCCAGGGCGGCGTTCTTGTATTCCTGATTCGTTCTCATGGGTAATAAAGGGTTTAATACACACAAAGATAGCAATAATTACTTCCGGAACAAGCCGAACACGGCGGAGCCGGAACCGGACATCGACGCATATGCGGCGCCTTCCGCATAGAAGCGCTGCTTGAGCCGCTCCACCTCGGGGTGGATCGGGAACACGGAGGACTCGAAGTCATTGAAAAGCACCTCCGGCCACATCTCCACCGGGTAGCGCAGCGCCTCGCGCAGCGGCGGCAGGGCGAGTCGCTCGCGCGGAATCACGCGCGAATAGGCTTCGCTCGTGCTCACGCGGACACCCTCGGGGACTTCCACGCGGATCTCATACGCGGACAGGTCCAGGTTGTAGTCCGTCAGGACATCTCCCCGGCCCTCGCCGAACATCGGACGGTTGTAGATGAAGAAAGAGCAGTCGGAGCCCAGGCAGGCGGCGTAGTCGGCCAGCTGCCAGTCCTCCAGGCCCAGGTCGAACATGTCTGCCAGCGCCATCAGCGTGAACGCCGCATCGGCCGAGCCGCCGCCCAGGCCCGCGCCCACGGCGGAGCGCTTCTCCAGGCGGATCTCCACCGGCGGGAGGTCGAAGTCCGAACCCAGCAGGTTGTAGGCGCGCAGCGTGAGGTCATCCTCCCAGGTCACATTGTCGGAAGCGACGAAACGGAGCTCGTCCGAGGGATTGATCTCCAGCGCGTCTGTCATCCCGAAATACGGGACGAAGAGGGTCTCGATGTCGTGGTAGCCGTCCGGGCGCCGGCGCAGGACGCTGAGCCCGAGGTTGATCTTGACGTTAGGATAGACTGTCATGGATTTCTTCGGCCAGTGCGTCGGGGAGGCGGCGGACCACCGGGGCGAGGAAGGCCTGCATCTGGAGATGCCGGGCTTCCGCCTCGGGGATGCCGCGCGAACGCAGGTAAAACAATTCGTCGGGATTGAGATAGCCGGTCGTGGCGCCGTGGGAGCACTGCACGTCGTCGGCGTAGATTTCGAGCTGCGGCCGGGACTCCGTCCGGGCCGTATCGGAGAGCAGCAGGGTATGGTTCTCCTGGTAGGCCTGGGTCTTCTGGGCGTCGGGGGCCACGTAGATCAGGCCGTCGAAGGCGGCCCGGGACGTCCCGCCCGCGATGCCCTTGAAGAGCTGGCGGGAGAGGCAGCCGCCCACCGCATGGCGGACCAGGATCCGAAGGTCCACCTGCTCCGCCTCCGGGCACAGATACAGGCCGGCGAGGTCGAGCGAGGCGCCGGGGCCGCACAGGTCCACCTCCAGGCAGCAGCGGACATCCGTGCCGGGCAGGATGACCAGGGTCATGGTGAGCTCCTCCCCGGCTTCCAGCCGGAGATACTGCGGCACGCTGTCGCGCCCGAGGACATAAACCCTGTTATCCATCGATGCCTTCGTATCCTTCTTTTTCAATCAGGTCCACCAGTTCGCGGCCGCCCGTCCGGACGATCCGCCCGTCCTTGAGGACGTGGACGACATCCGGGACGATGTACTCCAGCAGGCGCTGGTAGTGCGTGATCACGATGGCAGATGTCTCCGGGGTCCGCAGGCGGTTCACCCCTTCGGCGACGATGCGCAGCGCATCCACGTCAAGTCCGGAGTCCGTCTCGTCGAGGATGCTGAGCGTGGGCTCGAGCATGGCCATCTGGAAGATCTCGTTGCGTTTCTTCTCTCCGCCGGAGAAGCCCACGTTGACCTCGCGCCGGGCGAACTCGCCCTTCATCTGGACGAAGGCCATCTTCTCCTTGAGGAGCTTGAGGAACTCCCCCGGGGTCAGTTCCGGCAGGCCCTGCGCCTTGCGGCGGGCCGCCACGGCCGCTTTCATGAAGTTGGTGATGCTCACGCCCGGAATCTCCACCGGGTACTGGAAGCTCAGGAAAAGACCCGCCCAGGAGCGTTCCTCCGGGCTGAGGGAGAGCAGGTCACGGCCGTCGTAGCGGACGCTGCCGCCGGTGACTTCGAAGGTCGGCCGGCCGGCCAGGACCGCGCCCAGCGTGCTCTTGCCGGCCCCGTTGGGGCCCATCACCGCATGCACCTCGCCGCGGCGGATGGTCAGATCCACTCCCTTGAGGATCTCCTTGCCCTCCACGGCGGCGTGGAGGTCCCTGATTTCCAGTAAGGCCTGATTATTCATTCTTATTATACAGTTTTTTCCACGAGATGAGGGACCAGATGCCGTTGGCCAGGTACAGCAGGCTCACGACCGGCATCAGGTAGAGTCCGGAAGTAATATAAAGGACGATGTTGGCCGCATTGACGACCAGCCAGACGATCCAGCACTCCCAGCACTTCTGGGCGCTGAGGTACTGCGCGAGGAGCGTGAACATCAGCAGGTAGGAGTCCAGCCAGGGCGACGGGTCCGGCTGGAAGACGTCCGGCCACTTGACGGGCAGCCAGTCCAGGCACATCGCCCACACGGCCCCGAACACGCAGACCATCAGCGCGATGCCCGGCCACTGCTCCTTGGTGATGTGGCCGACCTTGAGCCGGCTTCCGTCCGCGGCGCTGCGCTCCTCCTCCCGCGGATGCGTCCAGCGCCAGTGCCCGAAAGCGTTGATGGCGAAGGATACAGGCTGGAGCAGCATCGCACTGTAGAGGTGCTGCCGCCAGAAAAGCACGAACAGGAAAATGTTGTAGACGTAGCCTACCCAGAAGTTGTACTTCGAGTTGCGGCCTGCGAGAAATACGCAGGAGAGGCCCAGCAGGGCCGATATGATCTCAATCCAGCTCATCCGACAGCGCCTTCAAGTGATACGGACAGGAGTTTCTGCGCCTCGACGGCGAATTCCATCGGCAGGCGCGAGAGGACCTCGCGGGCATATCCGCCCACGATGAGCGCGACGGCGTCCTCCGGGGCGATGCCGCGCTGGGTGCAGTAGAAGAGCTGGTCTTCACTGATCTTGGAAGTAGTGGCCTCGTGTTCCACGATGGCGCGCGGGTTCTGGCTGCGGATCACGGGGAACGTGTGCGCGCCGCAGGCGCTGCCGATCAGCAGCGAGTCGCATTGCGAGTAGTTGCGGGCCCCGTCGGCCGCCGGGCCCATCTGCACCAGGCCGCGGTAGCTGTTCTCGCTGTGGCCGGCGGAGATGCCCTTGGAGACCACGCGGCTGCGGGTGCCGCGGCCCAGGTGGATCATCTTGGTGCCGGTGTCGGCCTGCTGCCAGTTGTTGGTCATGGCCACGCTGTAGAACTCCGAGGAGGAGAAGTCCCCCTTGAGGATGGTGCTCGGGTACTTCCACGTGACGGCGGAGCCCGTCTCCACCTGGGTCCAGCTCAGGTGGGAGCCGCTCCCCTTGCAGATGCCGCGCTTGGTCACGAGGTTCAGGATGCCGCCGCGGCCCTGCGCGTCACCGGGATACCAGTTCTGCACGGTGCTGTACTTGACGTCGGCGTCCTTCTCCACGATGATCTCCACCACGGCGGCGTGCAGCTGGTTCTCGTCGCGCATCGGGGCGGTGCAGCCCTCCATGTAACTGACCGACGAACCCTCGTCGGCGATGATCAGCGTGCGCTCGAACTGGCCCGTGCCGGAAGCGTTGATCCGGAAATAGCTGGACAGGTCCATCGGACACTTCACCCCCTTGGGGATGTAACAGAAGGACCCGTCGGAGAACACGGCGGAGTTGAGCGCCGCATAATAATTGTCCCCCACGGGGACGACCGAAGCGAGGTACTTGCGCACCAGGTCGGGGTGCTCACGGACCGCTTCGGAGAACGAACAGAAGATGATGCCCTTCTCCGCAAGGGTCTTGCGGAAGGTCGTCGTGACGCTCACGGAGTCGAAGACGGCATCCACCGCCACCTCGCCCTTGGGTTTCACGCCCGCCAGCACCTCCCGCTCGCGAAGCGGGATGCCGAGCTTGTCGAAGGTCTCCATCAGGGCGGGGTCGATCTCGTCGGGACGGTCCTCCGCACGCTTGGGTGCGGCCCAGTAGATGATGTCCTGGAAGTCGATGCGCGGGAGCTTGAGGTGGCCCCAGAAAGGCGGGGTCATCCGCTGCCATTTGCGGAAGGCGCCAAGACGGAACTCGAGCAGCCACTCCGGCTCCTGTTTCTTCGCGGAGATCATGCGGATGATCTCCTCGCTGAGCCCCTTCGGCACATACTCCTGCGCGACTTCGGTCACGAAGCCTTCCTTGTACTCCTGCGTGGAGATATCTTTGATCAAATCGTCCATGGAAGAGGCAAAGATAAGAATTCTTTGTTGTATATTTGCGCAAAACAAGCACAGCCATGAAGAATTTCCGTCTTTGGTCCACGCTGGTTGCCGTTTTCCTGCTGCCGGCTGCGCTGTCCGCCCAGTCCATCTGTTTCTGGACGCCGGACCAGGACCTCGTGCCCATCCGCATCTACATCGATAAGGAATATATCGGCGAAGTGACCGCCGCGACCCCCGACAGACCCGAACTCGACACGCCGGGTACACTGGGCGTCGACACCACGCCCGTCCGCCACGAACTGACGGCCGTGGACAAGTACGGGCGCGTCTTCAAGAGCTGGTCGGGCACCCTCACGCCCGAGCCTGGGAAGATCTATTACGAGCGCCTCAGCGCCCGCGGTTTCCGCAAGGTGAACCGGAAGGACTACTCCTTCGTCTTCCTGAATTGGGTGCCGCTTTACCGCCTGCCCTGGTACTACGGATACTCCAGGGCCCTCAGGGACCTCGACCCGCATGAGGACAAGGGGCTGATGGTGGGCATGGCCGCCACGGCGGTCGGCGCCACCGCCGCGCTGGGTGTCGCCGCCGCCCGCAACTGGGATGTCGAAGACAGCCGCTTCCCGTATTTCGCCCTCGGGCTGGGGACGGAGTATTTCTCCACCCTGCGCGAGTGGCGCAACGTCGCGCAGTTCAAATACCGCTTCGGCGGCAAAGGCGGGTTCTCCCTGCTGGGCGACGCCGGCATCGCCTCCTACCCCAGGTCCTGGGAGCAGTCCGCCATCCCCACCTTCAGCCTCGGCGCGGGGCTGGACTACGACGGGTTCAGCTTCTCCATCCGCTACAAGCCCTCCGTCGGACAGTCCTATGACACCTTCCTCGTCGGCCGGATCGCATACGACTGGTGGATCACCGACGGATTCGCCCTGGACTTCCACGCCGGATTCGGCGTGGGCGGTTATGACAACAAGGGGCTGATGGATTATTACGATTTCCCGTTCGGCTTCGGCCTGCTCTTCCGCCTGTAAGGCATGTCCGCCGCCCTGCTGCTGCTCGTCATCGCACTCTACCTGACCACGGTCATCGCCGTCGGCTGGCGTATCTCGCGCCGCCACGGCGGCAGCGCCGATTTCTTCCGTGGCGGGCGCAAGTCGCCCTGGTGGGCCGTGGCGGTGGCGATGGTCAGCACCTCGATCTCGGGAATCACCTTCGTATCCGTGCCCGGGATGGTGGCGGCTTCGCAATGGTCCTACCTGCAGATGGCACTGGGCTTCGTAGCCGGCTATGCCGTGATCGCCTACGTGCTGCTGCCGCTCTACTACCGGCTCGACCTCAACAGCCTCTACCGCTATCTGGAGGGGCGTTTCGGCACCTGGAGCCACCACGCCGGGGCCGGATTCTTCCTGCTCTCCAAGATCCTGATCTGCGGCGTGCGGATGTACCTGACGGCCATCGTGCTGCAGCTCGTGGTTTTCAGCCCCCTGGGCATCCCCTTCTGGGTCAACGTAGCCGCCACGATGCTCTGCGTGTGGCTCTATACCTTCCGCGGCGGGGTGCGCTCGCTGGTCTGGACAGACATGATCCAGACCCTTGCACTCGTCGCGACCGTCGTGATCTGCACGGTCGTGATCGGACGCACGATGGGCCTGGACTTCGGGGCCATGTGCGGCAGCATCCGGGACAGCGGGATGTCCCGCATCTGGTTCCTGGACGACTGGCGGGACACGCGCTTCTTCTGGAAGCAGTTCCTCGCCGGGATGTTCACCACAATAGCCATGACGGGCATGGACCAGGACATGATGCAGAAGAACCTGTCCTGCAAGACCTTGCGTGAGAGCCAGCGCAACATGATGTGCTATGGGGCGGCCTTCATTCCCGTGAACCTGCTCTTCCTCGCGCTGGGCGTATTGCTGTACCGCTTCGCCGCACAGGCCGGCGTGAGCGTCGCCCGCCCGGACGACCTCTTCCCGACGGTCGCCTGCGGCACGGACGCCGCCGGCGCTGCTTTCATGCCCCCCGTGGTGAGCCTGCTCTTCGTGCTGGGGCTCACGGCGTCGGCTTTCAGCAGTTCCGGTTCCGCACTCACGGCCCTCACCACCACCTTCACCTTGGATTTCCTGCACGCGGACCGGCGGCAGGACGAGGCCGGGTTGCTGCGCACCCGGTGCCGCGTCCATGCCGGCGCCGCCGTGATCCTCGGCTTCGTGATCCTGGGCTTCGGCGCCATCCGCGACGGGAGCGTGATCAACGCCATCTACACCGTCGCGGGCTACACCTACGGGCCGCTGCTGGGCCTGTTCTTCTTCGGTATCCTGACCCGGCGCCGCGTCCGCGACCCCTGGGTCCCCGCCGTCTGCCTGCTTGCTCCGGTGCTCTGCTACGTGCTCTCCATGCACAGCGAAGCCTGGTTCGGCGGCTATCGGATCGGGTTCGAACTCCTGCTGATCAACGCCGCCCTCACCTGGCTGGGGCTCTGGCTGAGCGGAACCGGGCTGCAGAAACGGACCTGAAAGCGTTCGTTTTTGCCCCCAAAAAAGTATATTTGCAGGTAACAAATTTATTGAAGATGAGAACCGCAACATTCCTGGCAACACTCGCAGCCGCGAGCCTGCTTCTTACCACACCGGCCGACGCCTGTACCAACCTGATCGTCGGCAAGCGCGCATCCGCCGACGGGAGCGTGATCTGTACGTACAACTGCGACAGTTTCGGCTTCCTCTCACCCCTGTCCTATTCCGCCCCCGGCCGCCACGCTCCCGGCGAGATGATCGCCCTGCGCGGCTACGGCCCCAACGCTTCCCAGCGCCTCATCGCCCAGGCGGATTACACTTACGGCGTAGTGGGCCTGATGAACGAGAACCAGGTCTCCATCGTCGAGACCACCTGGGGCGGGCGCAGCGGCCTGCGCGACCCCGAGGGTTACCTCGACTATTTCACCCTGATGGACCTCGCACTGCAGCGCAGTACGACCGCCCGTGAGGCCATCGCCGTGATGCACCAGCTCGTCCAGGAGTACGGATACGCTTCCTCCGGCGAGTCTTTCGCCGTCTGCGACAAGGACGAAGCCTGGATCATGGAGATGGTCGGCAAGGGTCCCGGCCGCAAGGGTGCCGTGTGGGTGGCGCTGCGCGTCCCCGACGACGCCATCTGCGCCTATGCCAACTCCAGCCGCATCCAGCAGTTCCCGCAGGCCAAGAAGGTGGACAAGAAACTCGGCTTCTGCGTGGTGGACGGCGAGTGCATGTACTCCGCCGACGTGATCTCCACGGCCCGAGAACTGGGATTCTACGAAGGCACGGACGCGGACTTCAGCTTCCGCGAGGCCTACGGGCCGCTGGACTTCAGCACCATCCGCTACTGCGAGGCCCGCGTGTGGAGCTTCTTCCGTCACCACACCGATCCGGCCGTGATGGACGCATACCTGCCTTTCATCAACGGCAACACCGCGGTCTGTGACCACCTGCCCCTCTGGATCAAGCCCGACAAGCCCCTGTCCGTACGTGACGTGATGAACGACATGCGCGACCACTACGAGGGCACGGCCCTGGACATGACCGCCGACATGAGTGCCGGTCCCTGGGCATCCCCGTACCGCAACCAGCCCGTCAACTTCGAGAGCAGCGATGGCACCGCCATGTTCCGCGAGCGCCCGATCGGCTGCCAGCAGAGCGGCATGACGATGGTCTGCCAGATGCGCTCCTGGCTTCCGGACGCCGTAGGCGGCGTGACCTATTTCAATATGGACGATGCCACGATGGTCGCGTACGTGCCGGCCTACTGCGGCATCAGCCGCATCCCCGCCCCTTTCCGCCGCGAGAACAACAATATCCGCGAGTTCAGCACCGAGAGTGCCTTCTGGATGAACAACTTCGTCGCGAACATGGTCTACCCGCGCTGGAGCGCGATGATCGGCGACCTGCGCGAAGCCCAGACGGAGCTTGAGGACTACTATGCCGAAGACCAGAAGGAGGTCGAGCAACGCGCCGCGGCCATGACGGCCGGCGAGCGCACCGAGTATCTTACCGCCAAGACCGAGGCCTATACGGATCTCATGATGAAGCGCTGGGACAAACTCGCCAAGCTCCTCATCGTCAAGCACAACGACCAGACCATGCAGCCCAGCGAGGGCGGCGTGGTGGTGGCCGGCCGCCGGACTTCCCCGGCCTACGCCCCGGTCTTCATCGATGCCGTCAAGGCGCAGACCGGCGACCGATACGTGAACCCTGAAAAGAAATAGCCTCATGAGAAAACCTGTCCTCCTGGTGGCGATGCTCTGCCTCTCCCTTCCTGTCCTGCTGGCGCAAGATGCCCGACCGGGCTGGGCCGGGCGGATGTGGGGCATCGCCAGGGACAGGTTCGGCTCCCTGAGCAAGGCTTACGACACGACCTACGTGTACCAGATCCGGGCGCCCTGGACCGCTGCGCTGGACGCGGACCTGATCTGGACCGGGATGGAGACCCACAGCGACATCACGCCGCAAGGCTCCGGCAGCGAGGCCCTGACCACCCGCCGGTCGGGGCACCTACGCAACAACCAGTTCCAGAAATACGGCGGCGGGCTGACCTATGGCTCGCTCCAGCTGATCTACACGACGGAACTCGGACCCCATGGGGAGAAGCGCAACAAGTATTCCCGCATCGCCTTCACTCCGCCCCGGTTCGGGGTGAGTTTCCAGTATTACACCATCCATGATTACCTCGACGGGACCGTCAGCGGCGGGGCCTATCCGTCTCCCATAGCTTTCTCGAGCCAGTATCCGGGTGAGATGCGCAACCTCGTTGCCGACGCCTTTTATATATTCAATCCCAAGCACTTCGCTTATTCGGCCATCACGGGCCGCAATGTCGTCCAGCGCCGCTCCGGCGGCAGTTTCCTGGTGCGCGCCGCCTATTCGCAGGGCGAGTTCCGCTATGACCTGCGGGACGCGCTCGTGCGGGACTCCCACGACCACATCGGACGCTACCGGAACGGGGATTTCACGCTCGGCGCAGGCTACTCCTACAACTGGGTTCCCCTGCACCGCGCCCCGGACGACCGGAGCGTCAGGGGCCTGCGAAACCTGACCGTCAACGCCACCCTGGTGCCGGGACTTTCTGTCTACAACCACCTCCACGCCACGGTATACGATTTCTCTGACCCGGAGCATGTCACAGAGGGCAAGACGATCCGGGAGCATGTGTTCGGCCTGCCCGGCGTCAGTCTGGCCGCCCGGGCCGGCGTCAGTTTCTCCTGGGACCGCTTCATCCTCTGCTCGACCGTCACCTATGACCGGTCCGCTTTCCGCGGGATCGAATCTGTCAACCTGGACGAGCAGACCCGGCAGCGGTACGAGACCCGCACCGGCGGCTCGTTCTTCAGCGTGACCGCGCGCATCCAACTCAGTGTCAGATTTTAATCATTCATGCATATACGATGAAACGTCTGTTTTCCTTCCTTCTCGTCCTGCTGGCTGCCGGATTATCCGTTTCCGCCAGGGATATCAGCAAAGCTGCCTTGGGGTCCGTCCAGTATGAAGTCCGCTACCTGTGGGGCGGGATCAACTCGAAAGTGGCCGACGCCACGATCTCCCTGGAAGAGGGCAGCTGGGGGTCGCAGACGGCCTACCATTCCCATGTCGTCATCCGGGCGAACTCCATCTTCCGCCTGTTCATGAGCGCCGACTACCTCGTGGATTCCTACCTGTCCAAGCCCGGACGGGAGCCGCTCTACTTCATCAACCCCGTCAAGCGGAACGGCCAGAACGGCAAGTACGAATATATCTACGACAAGGCCGCCAAGGAGATCCGGTCCAACACCGTCCTGCCGCCGGAAGCCCCCGTCAAGGCGACTTTCCCGTTGGACGGCAAAACCATGGACCTGGTATCCCTGCTGCAATATGTCCGGTTCCAGGATATCCCCTCCGGTGGCAAGCAGTCCATGCACGTGTTGATGGTCGGCCACTCGATTGCCGGCACACTCTTCAACGAGGGCAACGACACGGAGCGCTATCCCGGCAAGACGGCGGAGCGCTTCCGGCTCAAGCTGACCGAGCGCGGCCTGATGAAGAACGGCGCCGGCAAGGAGATCGTCGTGTGGTGCTCCACCGGAACGGACCGCCGTATCCTCGGCCTGGAGGTCGCCCTGAGCGACTCCAGCACGATGGTCGTCACCATCGCCGAATGATTTCCGGGGTCAACGGGCGACGCCAGGCAGGCCGGGGTGGCCGTCGGGCGACAGGGCCCGGACGGCGAAATAGTAATTGTCCTTGCTGAGCGGGCAGCTGAACTCCGTCACATCCGCCGGGACCTGGTCCGACAGGCCCAGGGGCAGGGCGGGCAGCCATTCGGCGCCGTCCGTCTCGCGGCAGAGAATCTGGTAGGAAGCGGCATCGGGGACGGGTGCCCATTTCAGAACCGTATTGTTGTCCAGCTCCCGGGCGTTCGCGATCCGGACCGTCGCCGGACTGGCAGGGGCCTGGGCCAGGGACATGACCGCAGCCAGATTGACCCGGATGTTGCGTACCAGATACGGGAAGTCGACGTAGGCGGACAGGTCGCCGTAGTCAACGCCCTCCTCCGTCCGCACGTCCTGGTGGGTCCGCTCATAATCTTCACAGTATTCACAAACACGCACGGCAGTGAAGCCCTCGCGCTGGAACGAGGAATGGTCGCCGCCGCGGCCGTACCGGTCCGCGCGGTAGTTGAGCACGACCTCCTGCTCCGGGACGTAGCGGGCGGCCATTTCCTTGATGTAGCGAGCCAGTTGACGGGAATCGGAGTCCTCGCCGCTGCGGCTCTCGGAGAAGACGCGGACCCTGAGGTCTTCACGCAGCTCCGTCCCGCTGGCGCGCACGTTACCGATCATGTCGTTGTTGAGCACCGCCTGCACCGGCCAGCCCTCGGCGCGTGCGCGGGCCGCCAGGTGCCGGGAGCCGTCCAGACCCTGCTCTTCGCCGGAGACGAACAGGCACCTGACCGTCTGCTCGAGCGGGATGCCGGACAGGATGCGGACCGTCTCCAGCAGACAGGCGAGGCCGCTGCCGTCGTCATCCGCGCCCGGTGCGAAGGATGTGGAATCCATCACGTCCCGGACCCGCGTATCGATGTGGGCCATCAGCAGGATCTCCCGCTCCCCTTTCGTGCCGGGGAGCGTGACCATCAGTTCGGGGACCTGCGTGACGCGGTCGTAGCGGCCGCCGTTCTCCCCTACGGTATAGGATATCCGCTCGATGACCGGCTTCGGCCGGGTTGCCGGGGCGGTCCGGGCCCAAGCTTCGCAACGGCGGGCCAGGTAGTCCACTGCCGCACCGATCCCGCGTTCAGGGTCCGACTGGGTACTGAGCGTATGGCGGGTATGGAGCGCCACGAGTTCGTCGATATAGGTACGCGCGCTGTCGATGCTCACGGCGGCCAGCGCCCCGGTGATCACCGGGTCCGCCGCCGGCGCGGCCTGACGGGGCTGGCACGCAAGGCAGAGGAGCGCCGCAGCCACTCCGGCCACCCGGGAAAGAGACTGTCTCATATGATTACTGTTTACCGGACTGCAATATAAGGATTATTCCCGGATAAGCGAAGGAAGATCCCTGCTGCAGTTTGATTTGCGTGCAGGATCGCGGGACAAACCTATTTGGAAATATCGGCTAATCGCGTTATTTTTGTGGGAAATTTCTAACATTTCCTACAAATGCAAGAGAATGACGGCAAGTACATCTTCGGCGTAGTGAAGGTGGGCGACAAAGGCCAGATCGTGATTCCGCGTGATGCGCGCAAAGTCTATGACATTAAACCCGGCGATGCCCTGCTGCTCCTTGGAGACCAGAGGGGCATAGCTCTCGTCAAGACGGAAATCTTCCAAAGTGCCATCGACCAGGTGATGGAGGGCCTGCCCAAATGAGGAAGCATTGGATTGACAACCTGCGCTGGGTGACGGTGCTCCTGGTGCTCTTGTACCACGTCATCTATTTCTATAACAATAAAGGAGTCTTCGGCGGTATCGGCGGGTTCGGGACGTATCCGCAATGTCCGCAGTATCAGGATGTGGTGATGTATATCCTGTATCCGTGGTTCATGCCGCTGCTGTTCCTCCTGGCGGGGATCAGCGCCCGCTATGCCCTGGATAAACATCCTGCCCGGGAGTGGTTCAGGGCGCGTACGCGGAAACTGCTGGTTCCCGGTACTGTCGGCCTGTTTGTGTTCCACTGGATGGTGGGGTATTTCAATACGGTGGTGGCGGCAAGGGAAGGTGTCTTCGACGGCGTGCCGGCGGTGGCGAAATATCTGATCATGGCCTTCAGCGGCATCGGCCCGCTGTGGTTCATCCAGGTGCTCTGGCTGCTGTGCATCGTATTGCTTCTGGTCCGTGCACTTGACCGCAAGGACAAGTTCTGGTCCTGGTGCGGAAAGGCGGGCATTGTCTGGATAATCATGCTTGGAGTACTGTTCTGGGCCGGGGAACATACGCTCATCCGGAACCCGCGTCCGGAGTCGGCCGATGGCCTTCTGAACCTCTACAAGCCCCTTTTCTACCTGGTACCGTTCCTCCTTGGCTACTTCGTGTTCTCGCACGATGAAGTACAGGAGAAGGTGGGCAGGGCCTGGATCCCGCTGATGGCTTGCGCCGTGGTGGCCGGAGGCATCCTTATCGGCACCACCTTCGGACAGGACAATACTTCTCCGGAGTACCTTGGCAGTCCCCTCAACTGCCTCTACGGCTGGCTCATGTGCCTGGCCATGATGGGATGGTTCAAGGCCCGGTTCGACTGCACCAACGCTTTCGCCGGGTATATGACCCGCTCCAGCTACGGGCTCTACATCGTCCATTATCTTCCCGTCGCGGCCCTGGGATACATGATGAAGACCTACACCCAGCTCCCTCCGCCGGCCATGTACCTCATCCTCGCCGCAGCGGTGTTTGTCTTATCCCCGCTGCTGTACGAACTCCTCCGACGCATACCGCTGGTGCGCTGGTGCGTGCTGGGCGAAACCCGGCCACGGCCCGTCCTCAAATAGGGCCGTTATTGCGGATAACCCGCCGAAAAACCCAACTCCCTCCTCAAAAACAGCCTTTTTCGCGGACGAGTTGGGTTGAGATTCTTCCTGACCAGAGATGACAGGAGGGTGACCAATAATTGATTACTGGTCACCCTCCGCGTGCCCCGGGCGGGATTTGAAAATTACCCCAAGATACTCAATCTTACTGCGGTTTACCAAGTGTCACAAATATAATATAGATTGATTATCAATTATATAAGTTGTAATCAA
>JAEEGK010001044.1_pt1 | contig 69113 bp, 54 predicted proteins | sample 8958771 | NCBI WGS metagenome assembly JAEEGK01 (sample SAMN16246547, study PRJNA631951) | gut metagenome | biome: gut microbiome; feature: rumen; material: SC-attached | host: Bos | place: Iran: Karaj | collected 2018-10
CCGTGCCACACGGCGAAAAGGCCTGTCATGGGGGCCATCAGGGCCGAGGCGGTGAAGATAGGGGAAGTGGCTTTCTCGCGTTTGATGTGCTGCTCGCGGGTCTGGAGGGCCAGGCGGACGGCACGTTCGCCGAGACGGCCCACGGAGATGCCGATGATGCGGCCCGGGAGGTTGCGTTTGTATTTGTCGGCGCAGGCCATCCAGCCGGCGGTCGGACCGCCGAAGCCCATGGGCAGGCCGAAGCGCTGGGCGGTACCGCAGGCGATGTCGGCGCCCCAGGCGGCAGGCTCCTTGAGCACGGCCAGGGCGAGCAGGTCGCACCAGGCGGCCACCAGGCAGCCGGCGGCGTGGGCTTTCGCACAGAAGTCCGTGTAGTCGCGGACCTCGCCGTCGGCGGCGGGATACTGCACGAGCGCACCGTAGCATTTGTCTTCGAAGACATAGTCAGCCGCTTTGCCCGTATGGATCTCGATGCCCAGTCCGCTGGCGCGCGTACGCAGGACGGAAAGGACGTTAGGGAAGATGTCCTCGTCGACAAAGATCACGTTCTTGCCGGCCTTGACGGCATCACGGGGCCGGAGCTCGAACATCATGCGCATGGCCTCGGCGGCCGCCGTGGCGTCGTCGAGCATCGAGCAGTTGGCCAGCGAGAAGCCGGTGAGCGAGGAGATCATCGTCTGGAAGTTGATGAGCGCCTCGAGGCGTCCCTGCGAGATTTCGGCCTGGTACGGCGTGTAGGAGGTGTACCAGCACGGGTTTTCAAACACGTTGCGGGTGATCACGGCCGGGGAGGCGGTGCCGTAGAAACCCAGTCCGATGAGCGAGCGGAGATTGCGGTTCTTCGCGGCGATGGCCTTGAGGCGGGCCAGATAGTCGTGCTCGCTGAGCGCGGGGTCGAGTTTCAGGGGTTCTTTCAACAGGATATCTTGCGGAACGGTCTGGCCGGTCAGCTCGTCGAGCGACGATACACCCAGGACTTCGAGCATCTGCTTCTCTTGGGAAGGTCTCGGTCCATTGTGTCGGTTGGCAAAATTAAGCGGCATAGGTATAATGTTAGGATGTGTTATGGCAATCAATCTACAAATTTAATCAATTTTTCTCATTGATATTTCTTTTGGTCGAGGTCGAGTCGCAGGTAGATGAAAAGCAGGATGGAGAAGGCCCAGAGCGACGAGCCGCCATAGCTGAGCATCGGCAGCGGGATGCCGATCACAGGCATCAGGCCGATGGTCATGCAGATGTTGATGAGCACATGCATCAGCAGGCAGGCCGCCACGCACCAGCCGTAGATCCGTGCGAAATGGTCGCGCTGCTTCTCCGCCGAAGCGATCAGGCGCAGGATGAGCGTCAGGTAGGCCGCCAGGACGGCCAGCGTGCCGATCAGGCCCCATTCCTCGCCGATCGTGCAGAAGATGAAGTCGGTGCTCTGTTCGGGGACGAAGTCGAAACGGGTCTGGGTGCCGCCCAGGAAACCCTTTCCGGTGAGGCCGCCCGAACCGATGGCCACCAGCGACTGGTGGACGTTGTAGCCCACGCCCATCGGGTCCTCCTTGATGCCCAGCAGCACTTCGATGCGGGCGCGCTGGTGGTCCTTGAGTACCTTGGTGAAAACCATCTCCACCGAAAAGATGACCAGCAGGCCCAGCAGGAAGCCCAGCATCAGGTTGCGGAGCGGCCTGCGGCGCTGGAACCAGAAGACCAGGGCCAGCACCACCGCGACCGTGCCGGTCAGCAGGGCCAGCCAGGTCGCCGGCTCGAAACGGTTCAGGGGAGCGAGGGCGTCCAGCTGCAGCAGCCGCGGCAGGAAAGCCAGCAGCGTGACGGCCACTGCCGTAAGGATGCCATAGAGCAGGGGTTTCCGGATATAGAACCCGAAGGCCACGCCCGTCATGCCCAGCAGCACCAGCACGGCGACAAAAGGTGAGCAGACCAGCGTGAGGATGAAAAACAGGATGACCAGCAGGCCGATGACCAGCAGCCACCCCGTCATGCCTTCGCGGTAGCAGACCAGCAGGTAGCCCAGGTACACCAGCGCCGACCCCGTCTCTTTCTCCAGCAGGATGGCCAGCATGGGCAGCGCCAGGACCACGGCGATGCGCAGGGCATCGCGGAACTTGCTGAAGCTGAAGCCGTATTTGCTCATGAGCTGGGCCAGCAGCAGCGACGTGGCGATCTTGGAAAACTCGGCCGGCTGCAGGCGGAAGGGGCCGATGGCGAACCAGGATTTCGACCCGTTGACCTCCACGCCCACGAAGGCGACGGCCACCAGCAGCAGGACCATCAGGCCGTAGAACGGCCAGGCGATGGTCGGGTAAAGGCTGGAAGGGATTACGAACAGGATGAGGAAGCCCAGCGTCAGCGCGGTGGCGACCCAGATCAGGTCCATGACATATTTTTCTTTCAGGCTGAACACGAAGCCTTCTTCCGAGACGGAGGAGGCGTAGATGTTCATCCAGCCGAAGATCACCAGCACCAGCCAGATGCCTGCGATGACCCAGTCGATTTTCTTGTAGCTGGTATCTTCCATGGACTAGCGCTTGACTTTGACTTTATGGAGGAGGTTTCCGTCGAATACGCGCTGTTCCAGTGCCTTGCGCTCCGGAGCAATCTCCCCGTTGAGGTATTTCTCGACCAGGAGCGAGGCGATGGGGGCGGCCCAGGTGGCGCCGAAGCCGCCGTTCTCGACGTAGGCCACGACGGCGATCTTCGGGTCGTCTTTCGGGGCGAAGGTGATGAAGACGGAATGGTCGTCGCCGTGCGGATTCTGGGCCGTGCCCGTCTTACCGCAGGCGATGACGCCGGGGATGCGGGCGATGGTCGCGGTGGCGCCGCCGCCCGTGTAGTTGATGGCCATCTCCATGCCCTTGACGATGTCTTCGAAATGGGTGGTGTCGACCATGGTGTAGTGCCGCTCCTTGAAGCGCTCGTCGATGGGACATGCGGGCGTGTCTTTCTGCAGGTGCGGGGTGTAGAACCAGCCCCGGTTGGCGATGGTGGCGGCCAGGTTGGCCAGGTGCAGCGGCGTGCAGCCGATCTCGCCCTGGCCGATTGACAGCGAGATGATGGAGAGGGATTTCCAGCGGTCCTTGCCGTGGATGCGGTCGTAGCGTTCGGCCGTGGGCATGGTGCCTGCCTTCTCGCCGGGGATGTCGGTGTCGAGCTTGCGTCCGAAGCCGAAACTCTCCGTGTATTCCTTCCATTTTTCAAATCCCTCCCGGACCGAGCCGTATGCCGGATTGTCGATGATCGAACGGAACACGTAGCAGTAGTAGGCGTTGCACGACATCATGATGGACTGGTACATGTCGATGGGGCTCTGGTGCCCGTGGCAGCCCACCCGGAGGTTGCCCACCACGTAGCCGCGGTTGCAGCCGTAGAGGGTGTTGGGCGTGAGCACGCCTTCCTGCAGGCCGATCAGGCCGTTGACCAGCTTGAACACGCTGCCCGGCGGCTGGGGAGACTGGACGGCCCGGTTGAACATGGGCTTGTAGGGGTCCCGGACGATGTCCTTGTAGTGCTTGCTGATGTCGGCGAGCTGACTGACGTCGATGCCTGGGCTTGAAACCATGGTGAGGATTTCGCCCGTGGCGGGCTCGATGGCCACCAGCGAGCCTACCTTGTTCTTCATCAGCTGTTCCCCGTAGGCCTGAAGGACCCCGTCGATGGTGGTGGTCACGTCGGTGCCGGCAATGGCTTCCTTGTCATACTCGCCGTCTTCATAGCGCTCCTTGATGCGGCCGTGGGCGTCGCGCAGGTAGATGTTGTAGCCCTTTTCGCCGCGCAGCAGCGTCTCGTAGGACTCTTCCATGCCGGTCTTGCCGATATAGTCGCCGCTCTTGTATTCGGGGTGGTCTTTCAGGTAGGCCGGATCGACTTCGGAGATGTAGCCGTAGAGGTTGCCGCCGCCGGCGTGGGGATAGGAGCGGGACGTGCGCCGCACGCCGTAGAAGCCGGGGAACTGGTAGTTCTTCTCGATGAACATGTTGTACTGCTCGCTGGTCACCTGGCGGCAGAAGACCAGGCTCTGGTATCCGATGCGGCGCCGGTAGCGGCGGTATTCGCGGAACTTGTCGTTGACGAAGGCCGTGTCGAGCTCGAAGATCCGGCAGAAGGCCAGGGTATCGAAGGGTTTCACGTCGAAGGGCGTGACCATGATGTCGTAGGTCAGCTTGTTGTCGACGAGCACGTCGCCGTTGCGGTCGAGGATGCGTCCCCGGGCCGGATAGAGCGTCTCATACTTGAGCGCGTTGTTCTCGGCCGTGACGCGGTACTCCTTGTCGAGGATCTGGACCTGGAACAGCCGGAACGCGATCACCGCGAAGGCGATGACGATGGCGGTGACCAGGATGCCGCGGCGGTTCTTGAAGTTGTCCATGGCTCAGCTCCGGCGTTGGAAGGCGTAGCCCAGCAGCAGGCCCAGCGCGGTGCTGGCAAGGGTGCTGGCGACGAATTTGACCAGGATGAACCCGAAGGGACGGACGCTCACGCAGTCGAGCAGGATGTAGGCGGCCAGGTAGATGCCGGTCAGGATGAGCAGGTATTTGAGATACTTGCCGAATCCGGCGTCACGCAGGAGCGGGATCCAGGTCTCGTCGTGCCGGTCGTTGTTGATGATCCTGCGGTAGAGCAGGCGGCGCGGCGCTGCGGCCACGACGGCGGCGAAGGCGTTGAGGCCGAGGACGCCGGCCGAAAGCCAGTCGAGCAGCAGCCCCAGCCCGAAGGCGGAAAGCAGCACGATGTGGGGCGTGCGCTGCACGGGAAGCTGCAGGATCAGGAACGGCATCAGGCTGAGCATGATCCAGGGACCCAGGTTCACGTAGTTGGAGATGACCAGCTGCAGCAGGAACACCAGCACGAAGAAGAGGATGCTATGGGACTTGTTCATAGAGTTCTTCGATTTCGGGTTGGTGGTTGTTCCGGACCACGTAGACGGTGTGGAGGGTGCGGAAATCCTCGAACAGCGCTACGTCCAGTTCCTGGGAAGATCCCTGGCTGACCCTGGCCGTGACGACGCTGCCGACGGGGATGTCGGGCGGATAGATGGTGGAATAGCCGCTGGTGAGCACGGTGTCTCCCGGCGCGGCCTGGACGTGTACGGGAATCTCCTGCAGGAGCATGCGGTCGGGCCGGATGCCGGGCCAGGTCATCGGCCCGAAGGCACCGCTGCCGGCCAGCTTGGCGCTGACCGTCTGTCCGGCGCCCAGCACGGAGATGACGTAGGCGTAGTGGTCGCCCACGGCGCCGATGATGCCGACGACGCCGCGTGCCGTGATCACGCCCAGCCCGGGTTCCACGCCGTCTTTGCTGCCGCGGTCGATGACCAGGTGGTTGTGCTGGCGGTCCACGGTGTTCTTGACGATGGTCGCGCTGAGATAGCTGAAATCAGGCTCCACGAGGAAGACGGCGCTGTCGAGCTGCCGGTCGGCTGCCTGATAGCGGGCCAGCCGCTGCTGCAGGAGCAGGTTTTCGGCCACGAGGCGCTCGTTTTCCGAACGGAGGTTGAAGAACGAGCTGATGTTGCTGGTGCGGGTCCAGCCCCAGGCCTGGATATCGCGTGCGGTCCCCAGGATCCTGAACCGTTGCACGACACCGTTCTCCACCACGAGCAGGATGGAGAGCGATGCGAGGACGAGGAACAGGAGGATGGCGGAAATCGTTGAAAGGAGACCGCTGCGGTTGTTCATCGCATGAGGAAGGGATAATTCGGGTTCTTCAGGGCGATGCGGGTACCCCGGGCCACGGCGCGGAGCGGGTCTTCCGCCACGTGGAAGGGGATGTTGATCTTCTTGGACAGACGCGTGTCAAGACCGCGGAGCAGCGCGCCGCCGCCCGTCAGGAAAATGCCGTTGCGCACGATGTCGCTGTAGAGCTCCGGCGGGGTGTTCTCGAGGACGCTGAGCACGGCAGCTTCGATCTTGGCGATCGACTTGTCGAGGCAGTGCGCGATCTCCTGGTAGGTCACCGGTGCTTCGACCGGATGGACGGTCATCAGGTTCGGGCCTTTCACGATGAAGGGCTCCGGCTCTTCTTCGAGTTCGGAAATGGCGGAGCCGACATGGATCTTGATCTGTTCGGCGGTCGGTTCGCCGATGCGGATGTTGTACTGCTGCCGCATGTATTGCTGGATCTCGCTGGTGAACACGTCGCCGGCGGTCTTGATGCTCTCGTCGGCCACGATGCCGCCGAGGGAGATGACGGCCACCTCGGTGGTGCCGCCGCCGATGTCGACGATCATGTTGCCGGCCGGGGCGATGACGTCGAGGCCGATGCCGAGGGCGGAGGCCATCGGCTCGAAGATCATCTGGACGTCACGGCCGCCGGAATGCTCGGCGGCGTCGCGGACGGCGCGCTTCTCCACTTCCGTCGATCCGGAAGGGATGCCGATGACCATGCGGAGGCTGGGCGAGAAAAAGCTGCGCTTGGGGTTGATCATCCGGATGAACTCGCGGATCATCTGCTCGGAAGCGTCGAAGTCTGCGATCACGCCGTCTTTCAGGGGACGGATGGTCTTGATGTTCTGGTTCTCTTTGCCCTGCATGGCCTTGGCCTTGGTTCCCACCGCCATGCATCTGCCGGTAAGTTTGTCGATGGCGACAATGGAAGGTTCGTCGATGACCTTCTTGTCATTCATGAAAATGACGGTGTTGGCCGTTCCGAGGTCGATAGCAAGTTCCTGCTGCAAGAAAGAAAATCCCATATTGTATGACTATTTGAATCGGTTTGTTAAGAGATACAAAAATAGGAATATTCTCGGGATTATTCGCTAAATTTGTCAAGCAGTTTTTTAACGAGTTATACACATGAAACGATACGCGGTCATCGTCGCTGGTGGACAGGGTGTCCGGATGGGGGCCGACCGGCCCAAGCAGTTTTTGGAAATCGGCGGGAAACCCATCCTGCGCCATACCATCGAACGTTTCCAGGCCTACGATCCGAAGATCGACATCATCCTGGTCCTGCCGGAGGCGCAGAAAGACTGGTGGCGGGATTACTGCCGTCAGACGGGTTTCCTGGAGCGGTACACCATGGTATCGGGCGGCATCACCCGATTTCATTCCGTGCAGAACGCCCTGCGCTTCGTCTCCGACGACGGAAGGGTGGCCATCCACGACGGCGTACGGCCGCTCTTGTCGGCCGCGCTGCTGGAACGCTTGTTTGAAGCTGCTGAAAAATATCCGGCCGTGATTCCGGCCGTCCCCGTGGTGGAGTCTGTGCGGCGGAAGGAGGATGAGGAAGTCTCCGTCCCTGTCAGCCGCGACGGGCTGGTGCTGGTCCAGACGCCCCAGCTCTTCGATGCCCGCTTATTGAAAGATGCTTACCGGCAGCCGTTCTCGCCGGCCTTCACCGACGACGCTTCCGTATTCGAAGCCGCAGGCGGAACGGTGCACATCGTTCCCGGCGACCGGATCAACCTGAAGATCACGACGCCGGACGATCTGGGCCTGGCCGCGGCGCTGCTCGCTATTTCTTCTTCTGCGACGGCCCTTTGACGTAGTCGTAGTCCTTGACCCAGACCTGCCGTTCGATAGCCTGGTCGAGGGAGACCATGGTCTCGGTCTTGCCGATGCCAGGAATGTTCTGGATGGTATCGATGAGGATATTCATCAGGTGATCCTGGTCGAAGCAGTACACTTTCAGGAGCAGCGAGTGCTGGCCGGTTACGAAATGACACTCGACGACTTCGGGAATCTTCCGGAGCGCCTCGATCACCTTGGGGTAGGCATTGGCTTCCGCCAGGGAGACGCAGATGAAGACACAGACGTTGAGACCGAGTGCCTGGGGTTTGACGAGCAGACGGGAGCCCGTGATTACACCGGCGTTCTCCATCTTTTTTACCCGCTGGTGGATGGCGGCTCCGGAAACGCCGCATTCACGGGCGATTTCCAGGAAAGGCATCCTTGCGTTTTTCACGAGAAAGGCCAGGATTTTCTGGTCGATTTCGTCTACTTGAAAATCAATTCTTGCCATAACAGCAGCAAAAATAGCAATTTGTATTTTTGCTGCCAAGAAAAAACAGATATTTTTTCGAAAAAACTTACAAATTGTAAGTTCTACTTCTTGCGCGCCTTGGCGATGAGGTCCTGGCAGGCCTCCTCCGTGAGGGTGGCAGGGTTGGTTTTCCGGGGTATCTTATAATTTTCTTTCCCCTGTTTGAGGTACGGACCGTAGCGGCCGTTGAGAATCTGGATGCCGGAAGCCGGGAATTCGGCGATCACTTTCTTCTCTTCCTGCTCTTTCTTGCCCTCGATCAGCGCGATGGCCTGGGCCTCGGTAATCGTGTAGGGATCCTGTCCTTTGGCCAGCGACACGAACTTGCCGTCGTATTTCACATAGGGGCCGAAGCGGCCGATGGCAGCCGTGATCTCGGCGTCGCCGTAGTGCCCGACCACGCGGGGCAGGGAGAAGAGCTGCAAAGCGTCCTCGAGCGTGACAGATTCGATGAGCTGGCCTTTCTTCAGGCTGACGAATTGTTTGTCGGGATCGTCGTTGTCGCCTTTCTGGAGCAGGGGGCCGAAACGGCCGATGCGGGCCGTGATCGGCTTGCCGGTGGCGGGATCGTTGCCGATGAAGCGCTCGGAATGCGTATGTTCACGGTCCTGGAAACTGCCTTCCACTTCCTGGTGGAACGGACCGTAGAAGTCGCTGATGACCTTGTCCCAGTCCAGCTTGCCCTTGGCTACCTTGTCGAACGACTCTTCCACCTGGGCGGTGAAGCCGTAGTTGAGGATGTCGGCGAAGTTGGCGGCCAGGAAGTCGGTCACCACCATGCCGATGTTTTCGGGCAGGAGTTTCTTTTTCTCGGCGCCGACCATCTCACGCTTGAAGCTGTGGGTCACCACGCCGTCCTTGAGCGTCAGGGTAGCCAGCTGGTGTTCCGTGCCGGGCTTGTCGCCCTTGATGATATAACCGCGGGTGGTGATGGTGCTTACGGTCGAAGCGTAGGTGGAAGGACGGCCGATGCCGAGTTCCTCGAGTTTCTTGACCAGGCTGGCCTCGCTGTAGCGCGGCGGATGCGGGGTGTATTTTTCCTGGGCGGTGATGCTGTCGCAGCGGAGGGTCTGGCCCGGCTCCATGCGGGGGAGGACGGCCTGCACCTCTTCTTCCTCATCGTCGCGTCCCTCGATATAGACTTTCAGGAAACCGTCGAACAGGATCTGCTCGCCGGAAACGAGAAACTTCTCGGCAAGGCTGTCGGAGCAGATGGTGACGTCGGTCTTTTCAACGCGCGCGTCGGCCATCTGGCAGGCGACGGTGCGTTTCCAGATGAGGCTGTACAGCTTTTTCTCTGTCGCGGTGCCTTCGATCTCGAGATTGCTCACATAGGTCGGGCGGATGGCTTCGTGGGCCTCCTGGGCACCCTTGACGCGGGTGTGGTAGTTGCGGGTCTTTGAGTATTCGGCGCCGTAGAGCCGGGTGACGGTCTCTTTCGTGGTGCCGATGGCCAGCGAGGAGAGGTTCATGGAGTCGGTACGCATGTAGGTGATCAGACCGGCCTCGTAGAGGCGCTGGGCGATCGACATGGTCTGGCTGACGGAGAACCCGAGCTTGCGGGCGGCTTCCTGCTGCAGGGTGGAGGTGGTGAACGGCGGTGCCGGGGAACGGTGCGCTTCTTTCTTGTCGATGGCGCCGACACGGAAACTGGCGCCTTTGCAACGTTCCAGGAAGGCACGGGCTTCTTCCTCGGTGTCGAACTTGCGGTCGAGGAGGGCGTGGACGGGCTTTCTCGATCCTTCCGGCAGGAAGACGCCTTCCACGCGGAAGAAAGGCTTGCTGTCGAATGCGGCGATTTCGCGTTCGCGGTCTACGATGAGCTTCAGGGCCACCGACTGGACGCGGCCGGCCGAGAGCTTCGGCTGGATCTTTTTCCAGAGGATGGGGGAGAGCTCGAAACCGACGAGGCGGTCGAGGACGCGGCGGGCCTGCTGTGCCTTGACCAGGTTCATGTCGATGTCGCGCGGGTTCTCGATGGCTTCGAGGATGGCGGGCTTGGTGATCTCGTGGAAGACGATACGGCGTGTCTTTTCGACAGGCAGGCCGAGGGTTTCTGACAGGTGCCAGGCAATGGCCTCTCCTTCACGGTCTTCATCGGATGCCAGCCAGACGGTCTGGGCCTTCTGGGCGGCGGCGCTCAGCTCGGCCACCGTCTTCTTCTTGTCGGAAGAAATCTCGTACTGGGGCTCGAAACCGTTTTCGATGTCGATGCCCAGCCCGTTTTTCTTCAAGTCCCGGATGTGTCCGAAACTGGATTTTACCGTATATCCTTTTCCGAGAAACTTCTCAATCGTCTTGGCCTTGGCCGGAGACTCCACAATGACTAAATTCTCTCCCATCTCGTGCATTTTTGTTTTGGGAGTGCAAAGTAAGGGATAATCGAGCGAACTTTCCAAATCTTTTTTCCTAAATTTGCACGATTGTTGAACCTCACGGCAGGCTTTAACGTAGTTAAAAACATGAATGCATCGCTGCAGAAAAAAATAACCAAGTGGTTCTGGATCCTGATCTTCGTCCCGATCGTCGGATTGCTCCTCGCGCTCCTGCTGGTGGCGCTGTTCGCCAAGATCCCGTCGTTTGAGCAGATCGAGAATCCCGACAGCAACCTGGCCACCCTGCTGATCTCCGAAGACGGCAAGGTGATCAATACCTATCATATTGAAAACCGTTCGTACGTCAGTTACGACGAGATTCCGAAGCACATCATCGATGCGGCGGTCGCCACCGAAGACGCCCGCTTCTACCGCCATTCGGGCATCGACTTCCGCGGCCTGGGCCGCGTGGCGGTCAAGACCCTGCTCCTGGGCGACTCGTCGCAGGGCGGCGGCAGCACCATCACCCAGCAGCTTGCCAAGACCCTCTATCCCCGCCAGGACGTGAGCAGCAAGATTCCCGGCGGACGCCAGCTCAAGATGATCGGCATCAAGCTGAAAGAGTGGATCACCGCCGTCAAGATCGAGCGCAACTATACCAAGGAGGAGATCGTGACCATGTATCTCAACCAGATCTTCTTCGGCGGGAACGCCTACGGCATCAAGGCAGCCGCCAACACCTTCTTCGCCAAGGATCCCTGCGACCTGACTGTCGAGGAGGGCGCCTGCCTGGTGGGCATGGTCAACAAGCCCACCCGCTACAACCCCGCCATCAATCCCGAGCAGTCGCTTGCCCGGCGCAACCATGTGCTCCGCCAGATGGAGAAATACGACTATCTTTCGAAGCACGAGCTCGATTCCATCGTCCAGATTCCCATCGTGGTGACCTACCGCCAGCAGGACCACAACTCCGGTTACGGGCCGTATTTCCGCGACATGCTCCGCAAGTTCATGAATGCCACCCAGCCCAAGCGCTCATCCTATGCACAGGAAGAAGACTACCGGGCTGATTCCCTGGCCTGGAAGGACAATCCGCTCTACGGCTGGCTCAACAAGAACCGCAAGCCCGACGGCACGCAGTACGACCTTGACCGGGACGGCCTCCGCATCTATACCACCCTCGATTCGCGCATGCAGAAATATGCCGAGGAGGCCGTGGCCCAGCACCTCGGGAAAGAGCTCCAGAAAACGCTGAACAACGAGCTCAGGTACCGCAACCATTTCCCCTTCTCCAACGACGTGACCAAAGAAGAAGTCGACCGGCTGATGCGCAACGGACGGCGCTGGAGCGACCGCTATCGCGAGATGAAGGCGGCGGGCGCGTCCGAGGCCGAGATCACGAAGGCTTTCGACGAGCCGGTGCAGATGCGGGTCTTTGCCTGGAACCAGAAAGGCTATGTCGATACGACCATGACGCCCAACGACTCCATCCGCTACTACAAGTCGTTCCTTCGCGCGGCGCTCGTGGCCATCGAGCCCAACACCGGCAACGTGAAGGCCTATGTCGGCGGACCGGACTACCATTATTTCAAATATGACAACGTGGGGCAGGGCAAGCGGCAGGTCGGTTCGACCTTCAAGCCCTTCCTCTATACCCTGGCCATGCAGGAAGGCTACACGCCCTGCGACAAGGTGGCCAATACGACCTATACTATCGACGTGAACGGCACCGACTGGGCGCCGAAGAGCGAAGTGGACGACCGCATCGTCACGCTCAAGTGGGGCCTTACCAACAGCCGCAACAACATCTCGGCCTATCTGATGAAACAGTTCGGGCCCTTTGCGCTGGTGGACCTCTGCCGCAAGATGGGCATCAGCAGCTATCTCGATCCGGTGGTTTCGCTCTGTGTGGGTTCGTGCGACCTCTCCGTGATGGAGATGGTGGCGGCCTACAACACCTATCCTGGCCGCGGCGTCTACTGCTATCCGAATTTCGTGACACGCATCGAAGACAATACCGGCAACGTGCTGGCCACGTTCTCGACGCGGAAACGCGAGGCCATCAGCGAGATCACGGCCTACAAGATGATCAACATGATGCAGGGTGTGGTGAACGATGGTACGGCGGGCCGCATCCGCTGGCGCTACAACATCCAGGGTGACATCGCCGGCAAGACCGGTACCACCAACGACAACTCCGACGGCTGGTTCATCGGCTACACGCCGAAGCTGACGACGGGTGTCTGGGTGGGTGCCGAAGACCGTCAGGTCCACTTCACGAGCACGGCGCTCGGCGGCGGCAACAACATGGCTCTGCCCATCTGGGCCATCTTCATGCAGAAGGTCTATGCCGACAAGTCGATCCCGATGGGCCCGGAAGACGTGTTCGTGGCGCCGCTCGGCTGGACTGCCGGGCAGCTATGCGACGGCTCGGCCGACGATGCGACCGACGCCTCCTCCGCGTCCTCCAATGATTATTTCAACTAGAATGAAAAAAATAGCATTGATTTATGGCGGCGACTCCTCCGAGTGGGGAATTTCCGTCCTCAGCGGCAAGTTCGTGGCCGGCTGTCTCGATCCGCAACGCTATGAAGTGACGGAGCTGCTGCTCCGGGGCGGCCAGTGGTCGGTCTGCGATCCGGCCGTGAAAGACGTGGCCGTGCCGGTCAAGCCCTTCATCCCTTCCGATTTGAAACATTTCGACGTGGCGATGATCATGATCCATGGCACGCCGGGCGAGAACGGTATCCTGCAGGCGGAGCTGGAGAAACATGGTGTCCCGTTCACGACCTGTTCTTCGCGTGTGGCGGCGCTGACCTTCGACAAGCATGCTTGCAAGAAGGGCCTGCAGGGGCTGGGCATTCCCCTGGCCCCTGAGATGTTCCTGCACAAGGGCCAGGCGTTCAATCCCGAGGAGGTCGTGGAGAAACTGGGCCTGCCCGTGTTCGTCAAGCCGAACGACGGCGGCAGTTCCTTCGGCGTGACGAAGGTCAAGCGGATGGAAGACCTGGCGCCGGCCATCGCCAATGCCTTTTCCGAGAGCGACGACGTGCTCATCGAGAGTTACATTCCGGGGCGTGAGCTGACCGAAGGCGTATTCAACCGGGGCGGCGAGATCATTCCGCTTCCGGTGACGGAGATCATCTCGCACAACGAATATTTCGACTACGAGGCCAAATATCTGGGCAAGAGCGACGAGGTGTGCCCGGCGCAGATCACGCCGGAGCAGGCCCATGTGGTCCGCGAGCAGACGCGCCGCATCTACCAGCATTTCGGCTGCCGCGGCCTGATCCGCTGCGACTACATCATGACGGAGTCGGGCAAGGTCTATTTCCTGGAGATCAATCCGGTCCCGGGCATGACGAAGATGTCGCTCGTCCCCGCCCAGATCCGCCAGGCCGGCATGACCGTCGAAGAAGTCCTCGACTGTCTCATCGACGAAGCCTTGTCTGAGAATGACGCTTAAAGGGTTTATCGATTTATGTCTGGAGCGGCTCTCGCCGCTTTATCCCGAGCCGGAGGCAAAAGCCATCGCTTTCCGCCTGCTGGAGCACTACACGGATATTCCTTCCTATAAGTATATTTCCGAGCCGGACTGTGTCATATCCGTCCCAAATGCCCGTCATTCCGGGCTTGACCCGGAATCTGAGATGCTCGGCGCTTTGGACGAACTGTCAACCGGCCGTCCCTTACAGTATGTATTGGGCGTCACGGAGTTCTGCGGCCACCGTTTCAAGGTGGGCGAAGGCTGCCTGATCCCCCGTCCGGAAACTGAGGAACTCGTCTCCCGCATCATCGACGATCTCTATTCGGAAAACGATGATACGAACGTCATTCCGGGCTTGACCCGGAATCTCAACGCCAACGACGATGACAGCCCTTTCAGCATCCTCGACATCTGCACCGGCTCTGGCTGTATCGCCTGGTCGCTGGCGGCGGAGTTCCCCGAAGCCATGGTCTACGGCTGCGACATCTCGGACGCGGCTTTGCGCTATGCCTGCAAGCAGCGCGTGAAGGTCCGCGGAGCCAAGCCCATCTTCTTCACGGCTGACGTCCTCGCCGCACCGCCCGCCGGCCTGCCGCAGTTCGATGTCATCGTTTCGAACCCGCCTTACATCTGCGACAGCGAGCGCGCCGCCATGCGTCCCAATGTCCTGGATTTCGAGCCCGCCGAGGCCCTCTTCGTCCCCGACGACGATCCGCTGCGCTTCTACCGTGCCATCGCCCGCTGGGCAGACGCGCTCCTGCGCCCCGACGGCCATATCTATCTCGAACTCAACGAGCGCTTCGGCCCCGACGTCGCCGCCCTCTTCCCCGGCTCCACCCTCCACCCCGACATCTCCGGCCGCGACCGCTTCGTCATCCGATAAGCTGGAGCGGGCGACCGACAAGATACTTGTCGAGGAGGTCGGGGGTGCGGAGTTTGACGAAGCAGGTGGGGGTGCCGTCGGTACAGGCGAACCACTCGCCTTCGGCGACAGTGCGGTCCATGACCAGATGCACTGGTGCTGATTGCGGCAGGATGGCGCTCAGGATGGTGGTGGCGCCGACTTCGACACCCGTCAGTTCCCATAGTTTTTCGGCCGAGGCGAAGGATACGCGCGAGATGCCCAGCGCTCCACAGAAGTCCCGCGTGACGAACGGTTTGTCGTCAGTAGTGACATAGAGGTAGAACTCCGTCTGCTGCCGGTTGCACAGGAATAGCGTCTTGACGATGCGCACCCCGATCTTCGCGTCGATGTGCTGGCAGTCCTCCATTGTCAGCCCCGGATCGGTATCCACGCGCCAAAAAGGAATCTCCAGCTTGGAAAATGTTTCATACACAAGCTGTTGCAGCACCGTCGAGAAGACGGGAGGCGGGGTGGTCATGGGGTCGCTTACCTTGAACATGACGCGGGATTATTGGAACAGGCGCCGGCAGAGGGCGGCGATGTCGGCGACCGGCGTGACGGTGATGCCGCCATCGGCTGCTTTCTTGCGCTTGGCGAAAGAAGATTCCTTGTTGAAGGAGGAGATGTAGATCTCTTCGAATCCGAGCTTTTCGGCCTCGGCGATGCGGCGCTCCACCTGGCTGACGGGACGGATCTCCCCGCTCAGGCCGACCTCGGCGGCGAAACATATTTTCGGCGAAATGTAGAGGTCGAAATTCGAGGAAAGGATGGAGGCCACGATGGCCAGGTCGCAGGCCGGGTCTGAGACCCGGAGGCCGCCGGCGATGTTCAGGAACACGTCTTTGGCGGCAAGCTTGAAGCCGGCGCGCTTCTCGAGCACGGCCAGCAGCATGTTGAGCCGGCGGCCGTCGAAGCCCGTGGCGGAGCGCTGCGGCGTGCCGTAGGCTGCCGTGCTGACCAGCGCCTGAATCTCGATGAGGAACGGCCGCGTGCCGTCCATCATGGCGGCGATGGCGATGCCGCTCAGATCGTCCTGATGCATCGGGATCAGGATTTCAGAAGGGTTGCGGACCTCGCGCAGGCCCGTTCCGGTCATTTCGAAGACAGCCAGTTCATCGGTCGAGCCGAAACGGTTCTTGATGCTGCGCAGGATGCGGTAGGAGCCTTTGGTGTCGCCTTCGAACTGCAGCACCACGTCGACGATATGTTCGAGGACCTTTGGTCCGGCGATGGTGCCGTCCTTGGTGATATGCCCGATCAGGATGACGGGCGTGCCGGTCTCCTTGGCATAACGGAGCAGCGCCGAGGCGCATTCGCGCACCTGCGACACACTGCCTGCCGACGAGTCTAGTGCCTCACTGTAGATGGTCTGGATGGAGTCGACGATCAGCAGGGCGGGGCTGACTTCCCGGGCCTGCGCCAGGATATTCTCCAGGACCGTCTCGCTGAGGATGAAACAGTCGTCATGGCTGCCGCCCAGGCGGTCGGCCCGGAGCTTGATCTGCTTGGGACTTTCCTCGCCCGAGACATAGAGCGTTTTCAAGTCTTTGCAACAGAGCGGAATCTGCAGGGACAGCGTGGATTTTCCGATGCCGGGTTCGCCGCCGATGAGGATCATCGAGCCTTCGACCATGCCGCCGCCCAGCACCCGGTCGAGCTCGCCGATGCCGACGGAAAAACGGTTGTCTTGGCTCAAGTCGATCTCATGCAGCCGCGTCGGCCTGGCGTCCGACGCATCGATATAGGCCCGCGAACGCGCAGCCGTACCGCCGGAACCTGCCGCTTTCGGCGCCTTCGGCTCTTCCACCATCGTATTCCATTCACCACAGGCGGGGCAGCGCCCCATCCACTTTGCACTCTCGTTTCCGCACGACGTGCAGTACCACACAGTCTTAATCTTCGTTGCCATACCACAAACTTACAAAAAAATGACTATCTTTGAAAATTATGTGTGAGATGCCGGGTCAAGCCCGGCATGACGATGAATACGAAATATTACGATATATGGAAAAAATCACCATCAAGACCATCGGCCCGTGGATGCCCCACGGCCAGCAAGTGTATATCACCGGCAATTGTCCGGCTCTGGGCAACTGGAACCCGAAGAAAGCCTTGCCCATGACACCTACCCAGGGCATCATCTGGCATATCGACCTCGACGCCAAAGACCTTCCCGAAGGCTTCGAATTCAAATTCCTCCGCAAGGAACTCGACGGCAGCTTCACCTGGGAAACCTGCTTCAACCGCACCAACCCCTACGAAGTGACCGAAACCTGCTTCCCGGGCCAGCACCCCCGCTACGCCGGCACCGCCATCCCCGTGTTCTCGCTCCGCAGCCAGCAAAGCGCCGGCATCGGCGACTTCCTCGACATCAAGCTGATGATCGACTGGGCTGCTTCCACCGGACAGGCCGTGTTACAGCTGCTCCCCGTCAACGATACCACTTCCACCAAGACCTGGACGGATTCCTATCCCTACGGCGGCATCACCATCATGGCGCTGCATCCCATCTATCTGAACCTGAAGGATATCGGACCTCTCCACGATACGAAGGCACAGGCAGAGTTCGAAGAAGAGGCCGCCGAACTGAACGCCATGCCGCAACTCGACTACGAGCGTGTCTTCGACCTGAAAGAAAAATATACCCGCGCCATCTTCGCCCAGAAAGGCACGCGTACCATGGCCAGCAAGGCCTTCCGGGCATTCCTGGAGGCCAACCGCGACTGGCTGATGCCGTATGCCGCCTTCTGCGTGCTCCGCGATCACTTCAAGACCGCTGATTTCACGAAGTGGAAACGGCTCAAGAAATACAGCAAGGCCGGCGTCAGCCGCCTGTATACCGAGGCGACGGCCAAGATGGACTACTACATCTTCGTACAGTATCATCTGGACCGCCAGCTGCGCGAAGTTCACGACTATGCCCGCTCCAAGGGCGTGGCGCTTAAGGGCGATATCCCCATCGGCATTACGCCGCACAGTGTGGAGGCCTGGGCCGAGCCCGAATACTTCAACATGGGCGAACAGGCCGGTGCCCCGCCGGATGCCTTCGCCGTGGACGGCCAGAACTGGGGCTTCCCGACCTACAACTGGGACCGCATGGCCAAGGATGGCTATGCCTGGTGGAAGCGCCGCTTCCGCAAGATGGCCGAGTATTTCGACGCCTACCGCATCGACCATGTGCTGGGCTTCTTCCGCATCTGGGAGATTCCCGTACCCTACAAGTCCGGCCTGATGGGCCATTTCAGCCCGGCGCTGCCGTATTCGGCCGACGACCTGCGCTGGCGCGGCTTCCCCTTCGATGAAGGCCGCCACGCCCGCCCGTATGCGGAAGATGATCCCTGCGAAGTGCTCTTCCTGGAAGATCCCGTCCAGAAAGGCATGTGGCATCCCCGCATCAGCGCCCAGTACACCCGCAGCTACAACGACCTGCAGCAATGGGAAAAAGATGCGTTCAACCACATCTACGACGAGTTCTTCTATACCCGCAACACGGAATTCTGGCGCGAGCAGGCCATGCGCAAGCTGCCGGAGCTCATCAGTGCGACAGACATGCTTACCTGCGCCGAAGACCTGGGCATGATCCCCGCCTGCGTGCCGGAAGTGCTGGACCAGCTGCACATCCTTTCGCTGGAAGTGCAGCGGATGCCGAAAGATCCGAAACAGATGCTCGGCAATCCGTCGGAATATCCGTATATGAGCGTCTGTACGACCGGCTCCCACGACACCAGCACGCTGCGCGGCTGGTGGGGTGAGAACCATCATGGCGAAGACTGCCCTGTGGATGTCTGCGAATGGATCGTGGCCGAACACCTCTATTCCCCGGCCATGCTGACCATCCTGCCGCTGCAGGACTGGTTCTCGCTCGACCCGTCGATGCGCGTGGAAGATGTCGAGAGTGAAAGAATCAACGTTCCGGCCAACCCGAAGCACTACTGGCGCTGGCGCATGCATCTCACCCTCGAGGAGATGATCGCCAACAAGGCTTTCAACCAGAAAGTGGCCGGCATGATCGACCGGAGCGGACGAAAAGCATAAGCCATGGCCGAAGAAAAGCAAGAAGAGAAGAAGAAAGGGCTGGCCCTGCACTGGCAGATCCTCATCGGCATCGGCCTGGGCATCGTGGCGGGCATCCTGCTGTGCAAGATCGCACCCTATGAACAATGGAGCGTCTATGTCAGCTGGGCAGGTGACATCTTCCTGCGGGGCCTGCGGATGATCGTCATCCCGGTGGTGTTTACCTCCATCGCGCTCGGCGTGGCGGGGATGGGCAATACCGCGGCGCTCGGCCGCATCGCCGGCAAGACCCTGCTCTACTATTTGGTGACGACGGCCATCGCCGCCACCGTCGGCCTGACGCTGGTCAACATCGTCAAGCCGGGTGTGGGCGCGAACCTGAACCTGGCCGAAGAAGTTGCATCAGTCGGGTCTGGCGAGGTCTCGTTTATCGACCAGATCGTGAACATCGTTCCGTCGAACATCTTCGAATCGCTCTCCAAGGGCGACCTGCTGCCCATCATCTTCTTCGCCATACTTTTCGGCTTCTTCATGAACAAGGTGGAGAAACATCATGCCGCCACGCTGACCAACCTCTTCAAGGCCATCTACGAGGTTATCATGAAGATCACGATGTTCATCATCCGCCTCGCGCCTTTCGGCGTGTTTGCCATTGTCACCGGCGTGGTGGGCAAGCAGGCCGGCAATCCGCAGGCGCTGCTGTCGATGGCCGGTTCGCTCGGCGTCTTCCTGCTGGTGGTGTGGGGCGGCCTGCTCATCCAGGGCGGCGTGGTGCTGCCGCTGCTGGTGCGGGTGATCGGCAAGCAGAACCCGTGGCGGCACATCGCCAAGATGTCGACGGCGCTGCTGACGGCCTTTTCCACCTGCTCGTCGGGCGCGGCGCTGCCGATCAACATCCGGGACTCGCAGGAGAAATGCGGCATATCGAACAAGATCGCCAGCTTCGTCCTGCCGCTGGGCTGCACGATCAACATGAACGGAACGGCGCTCTATGAATGTGTGACGGCGCTCTTCATCGCCCAGGCCTACGGCATCGACCTGTCGCTGGCCCAGCAGCTCATGATCATCTTTACGGCCCTGCTGGCCGCTGTCGGCACGGCCGGCATCCCGATGGCCGGCATGGTCATGCTGACCATCGTCCTGACGGCTGTCGGCCTCCCGCTCGAAGGCATCGGCCTGGTCCTCGCTGTCGAACAACTCTGCGACATGCCCCGCACCTGCATCAACACCTACGGCGATTCCTGTGGTGCCGTGATCATCGCCCACTCCGAAGGAGAACAACTGACGATCTGAACGTGGCAGATATCCTGCTGTAAATCAGCGATTTAAATTAAATCGGTTGCGCATTTTTACGCAACCGATTTTCATTATTATGCAGATTGTCAGTCGATTATCTGCCACGGAGTATCTCGTCACAGCAGGATGTTCACGCCGAGGGAGAAACTGTCGGTGAAGTTACGGAGGGCGAGGTGGTCGCTGTTGCGGCGGAAACCGGCGCGTTCCATGCCAAAGAAGAGGCTGACGTATTTGTAGGGGATGAATTCGGCGTAAAAGCCGAAACGGCCGGCCGGGCCGAGGAAGGTCCAGCTGGCAGCCAGATTGAGCCATTCAAAGGGCGACAGGCCGTAAGACGCCATCAGGTTGTCGCGTCCCAGCGTGCGGTAGTAGAGCAGTCCGGCATGCATCCGAAAGGCGTACACGTTGAAAGGAAGGTCGGCCCCGGCGTAGATGCTGGGCGTAAGCGTTTGCATGAGCGAACGGCCGTCGGAGACATCCGGCCGGGCCAGGTCTTTCAACGCATCGACCGTCCTGCCGATCTGCCCGGACAAGTCGCTCGGGCTCAGGTCTTCAAAACCGGTAAACACAAAAGATCCGTCATAGGAAAGATCCTTGAGCTTGCGGTTGAACCAGATGAAGCCCAGGTCGTTGACCGAAGCCGACAGGTTGACGCTCTCGAAGAAGCCGCCGAGCGGCAGCCGGTATTCGACCCCCAGGTCGATGGCGGTTCCGATGCCGCGCAGCCCGATGTCGCTGAAGACGATCATCCGTTTGCTGAGGCTCCGCCAGCTGAAAGAATCCTGCAACATGTATTCGTAGCCGGACAGCCGGCCGTCTCCGTCCAGGTTGACGGAAACGAGATTCTCGTTCATGCGGACCGAAATCCGGTCGAGGTTCACCTCCGCGGCCGAAAGCCCGACCAGCAAGTGTACGCGTCCGCCGATGCGGAGCCCTTCGACCAGCGCGCCCAGGTCGTGGCTGTATCCTGCCGCCAGGGAAGCATAGCGATAGAGGCTGCCTTGCAAGCCTGCCATGTCCCACTGCTGCGTGTCCGCGGTACGTCCCAGCTTGGCAAAGCGGAGCAGGTCTGAGGGAAGCACGGCGTTTCCGCCTCCGACCACGGAAAGACTGACGGTCGCGTAGCCGTTTTTACCCACGGGCATGCCGCCGCCGAGCAGGTCGGTCTCGACGCGTGCCGTTACGTAGGGATCCTTGTCAGGAAGCTTGCTGAAAAAGGTGTCTGCGCTGATATTGTCGTTGAGGAAGGTGAAGGTCTTGTTGTGATAGGGGAAGAGGAAGTTGCCCAGCCCGACGTTGCTGGCGATGTCAACCGAGGTGCTGCCGAGGACAGGGACGGAGACATAGCGTACCTGCGGCGCGAAGGCTGCGTTGAGCTTGCTGCGCAGCAGGGAGTTTTCAAAGAAATAGCTGCCGCGCGACTGGGCGGCGAGGAGGACCGGGAGGGAGAGCAGCAGCACCGCTGACAGGAGGTATCGTTTCATGGCGTCTCTCGGATCAGAAGGTGAAATGATAGCCGCCGGGTACCCGTGCCCGGAGGGTGGCTTGCAGATAGTCGTCCGCCTTGATGGGCCGGGTGTCGTCGGTCCCCTGCACCCGGAAGGAGAGAACGGCTTTCGACAGGCTTTCGATGCCATCCTCCACCATGTTCTTCAGCGGAATGTTGATATTGCTGCTGCCGTTCGCCGCAATGTGCTGCGTGACGGCCTCCGTGACCATGATGCCGGCATCGTTGATCATGACCAGGTCCATGTCTACGTCCAGCGGCAGGGTATTGGTGATCTCACCAGCCAGGACGACGGTGTTGTCTTTTAGGATATTGCCGAGTTCCGCCGGCATGGCGATGGTGTCGCGGAGCGAGACATGCGTTTCCGGGCCGAAGGCGAAGGGGATGCGGAGCGTGGGCTGCATGTCGATGAAGTACGTGTTCCCGAAGCGAACTTCCGCAATCCGGTCGGGGATGGTGGAAGCCGATGCGTTGACCTTGATTTCGTCGGGAATGCGGGAAATGAGTTTCGAGAAGTCCACGATGATGTCATCAATCCCTTCTTCGTGTTTCGCCTCGCCAGCGAGCCTGATGCCGTGATGGATGGTCGATCCCGGCTCGGCATAGGGGAAATCGATCAGGATGTCCTTGATCTCCGCGTAGTGGATCCTTCCTTCCCAGGCAGTCAGGTCGACGTGGGCCCGGGTGGGGATCGGGACGTTGGTGGTCACGTCGAGCAGGATTTCAGGATCGGTAAGCTGCAGGGAAAAATCGCTGGTTTCAAAGACATCCTTGAAGCCGTCCATCATGCCCTTGACGTCGACGGAGGTGCTGATGTTGCTGACCGTATAGTCGTAGGATCCGACGAAGGCCACGCAGTCGACGGTGCGGAGGATGACCTGTACCAGGAGCCGGGTGGTCGCGGGCACTTCATTGTAGCGTTCGCGGGTCGTCTTCAGGCCGGAGAAATGGCATTTCCCGTTGACGCGTACGGTGGCGTGGAGCATCAGCGTATGGGTGCTGGGATCGAAGTCCCTGGGGTCGAACACCACCTTATGGAGATTGTAGTCGCGGGTGACCGAATAGCCGTTGCTTTCGTCGAGCGGCGTGTCGAAGTGAAGCATCCCGTCCACGGCGTCGTTGCTCTCGAAAAACTCGCTCAGGTCCACGTTGAAGTCGGGCGTGAGCGTTCCTTCCGTGAACAGGCAGTCGGGCAGGGAGATCGTGACCTCGAAATGGGAGTCTTCGCTCAGGGTGATGGATTTGACGTCGACCAGCTCTTCGGGAAGGCGGGGCACGCTGATCAGGGCGGTCTTGCTCAGGTTGGGCAGCTTGACGTCAGCGGGCACGAGGCCGTCGAGGACGGCCTCTCCCTTCTCGTCGAAAGAGAGGGAGGAAGGCTTGTTGAAGAGATTGAAGGCGTAGTTGATGGGCACATCGACATAGCGGCGGAAGGGCCCGGAAGTGTCGTAATCCCGCAGTTCGTCGAAATCGAAGCGGAAGGGGGTGGAATCGTAGGAAAGCCGGTAGGTTCCCTCTTCCGTCAACTCGAGGTAAGATTCCAGTCGCTCTCCGGCCAGGTCCTTGACGGTCAGCTGCCGGGTGTTGACCAGCGGGACGACGAGTTCCTCGCCGCCCAGGGTGACGGCGCGTTCGACCTGGTCGAAGTCATAGGACTTGTCGACGCAGGCTGTCGCCAGGGCCAGGGACAGGAAAAGGCAGGCGCTGCGGCTGAATACGCGAAGGGCCATGGGATGCTATTTGACCGCCGCTGCAGCGACCAGTGTCTTGAAGATAGGCAGGAATTCGGGATTGCCGGCGTTGGTGATGACTTCGGGATGGAACTGGACGCCCAGGATCAGGCCGCCACCGTCTTTATATTCCGGGGCCAGGCGGTTGGTCTTGGCATTGGATCTCTCCACGGCCTCGATGATACCATCGGCTGCCCGGGCCACGACCCGGAAACCCTGCGGCACATCCTTGATGGCCTGGTGGTGGAACGAATTGACTACGGCGCTTTCCCGGTTGCCCAGGATGCGATAGAGGAGCGAATTGTATTCTATTTCAATGGAGTGCGTGCCCCAGGCGCCGGACGTCGGTCCCTGGCGGTGCTTGACATAGCTGTCCTTCACCTGCGAGGGGATATCCTGCCAGAGCGAGCCGCCGAAGGCGACCGCCAGGAGTTGCTCGCCACGGCAGATGCCCAGCACGGGAATCCCCTTGGCCACGGCCGCCCGCACCAGTTTCACGTCGAAGTCGTCGCGCTCGGGCACCACTTCGCCCAGGCCCCGGATGGGCTCTTCTCCAAACCATTTCAGGGGATCGAAATCCTCGCCGCCGGTCATCACCAGGCCGTCGATGGTCGAGAGTATGGCTTCGATCTGCGCTTCGTCGCCGGTGACGGGGATCACCAGCGGCACGCCGCCGGCCATGCGGACGGAATTGACATAGGTCATGTTGACCTGACAGCGGCCATTTTCACTGTAGGAGGAAATGCCGATGACAGGGGTTTGTGCGAAGAGGCCGGATACTGCGCCCAGCAGCAAGGCGGCCAGCAGGAAAAGTCGTTTCATAACGGGCCAAAATTACGGTTTTCTGTCCCAATTTGCAAATTCTTCACCCGAGCCGACCGTGATGGAGAGGCCCTTGGCGAGCGAACCCCATTCGTCGGGATCGTCGAAGTGGAAGGTCACGTCGAAGCCCCAGCCGTCAGCCCTGAAATTGAACACGTTGCCGTTGACATGCTTGAGTTCGCGTTTCCACGCTTTTTCGTTGTGCAGCTGGATCATCAGCCTGCCGCCTTCGATGAAGACGTCGATGTCGCCCAGGACTTCGTGCTGGCCGGTATAGTGGCCCTGGAGGCGGGACCAGGCCGGTGCAGGCTTGGCGACGCGCTCCGCGGCGGCCTTCTCATCAGCCGTCGCACGCTCGTCGGCGCGCTTGTACCAGGCGGCGATGTATTCGGCGTTGTAGTCGTAGTCCTCATAGCCCAGGAAGAGGTCGATGGCGCGGCGCAGGATGGCATGGCGGGCCTCGGAGGGCGCCTCGCTGTTGACCTGGATGGTCATGGCCATGTCCATCTCGGGGATGAAGGCGCACATGGTGGTCATGCCCCAGGTGGTGCCGGTATGGAAATAGAGGCGTCCCTTGCGGGTCTGCTCGATGAACCAGCAGTGGCCGTAGAGGTTGGTCTTGTCGGGTGTCTGTGAGGTGATGGTCACGCCGCGGTGCAGGAAGTTCATCTGCTTCTCGGAGATGAGTTGTGTGTCATCCACCTTGCCGTTGTTGAGGTGGAACACGGCCCATTTGATGAGGTCTTCCGGCGGGCAGCAGAGGCTGCCGGCAGGGCCCACGACGGTCAGCCACCAGAGGGCCTGCTCGTCGCCGATCATCGGCCAGACGTCCATCTCGCGGCCCTTCCGCTCGAAGGCATAGGGGATCGCCGCGCTTCCGTCGGCGATGGCGGCGCCGAAGCCTTCCCCGTTGAGGGTCGATCCGGTCATTCCCAGCGGCTTGAAGATGCGTTCGCGTACGTTCTCCTCCCAGCTTTTGCCGGTTACTTTCTCGATGATCTTCGCGGCCGGGATGAAGGTGATGTTGTTGTACTGATAGTCGCCGCGGAAGGTATAGGCGGGCGGCATCAGCTTGAACATCCGGTAGATGTCGTCGCGGTTGTAGCCAAGGTTGCCCAGGTAGGTGCCGATGTCGTCGCGCATGCCGGCACGGTGCGAGGTCAGGTCCTTGATCTGGATGTTTTCGGTGACCCAGGGATCGTGCATCTCGAAATCGGGGAGATGGTCCTTGACGCGGTCGTCCCAGCTCAGCAGCCCTTCGTCCACCAGCTGGGCGATGACGGCGGCGGTGAACGATTTCGAGACGGAGCCGATCTGGAAGATGGTATGTTCGTCGACCGGCGCGCCGCTGTCGTAGCTCTTCACGCCATAGCCTTTGCAGAGGAGGGTCTGCCCGTCTTTATAGAGGGCTACGCCCATGCCGGGGATCTTCCAGTCCCGCATGACCTGTGCGACGGTCTGTTCGATGTTGGCAAGGATCTCGTCCTGGCTCAGGACGGGTTTTCTTTCAGGGATGTTTTTCGTGGTCTGGCTCCACGCGGGGACGGCCAGCAGCGCCAGCAGCGTCCAGAGAAGGAAAAATCGTTTCATTCCCTAAAGTTAATGAAAAAAATGCGAAAGCTGATATTTTTTTACAAAAGGAACACTTTTGTGAAAAAATGTATATATTTGAAGGTTTAATTTGGCTAAAAGGCCCCGATTAATACCATGCAAAAGAATAAACTTTCATTCGGGCAGATGTTCAACCTGAGTTTCGGGTTCTTCGGCGTGCAGATCGCCTATGCGCTGCAGAGCGCCAACATCAGCCGGATTTTCGCCACGCTGGGCGCGGACCCGCACCAACTGAGCTTTTTCTGGATCCTGCCGCCGTTGATGGGCATGATCGTCCAGCCGCTGATCGGCCACTGGTCCGACCGCACCTGGTGCAGGATGGGCCGCCGCAAGCCTTATCTGCTGGTGGGTGCCATCGTCGCCGTGCTGGTGATGGTCTTCCTGCCCAATGCGGGCAGCCTGAACTTCAGCCAGCGCCTCTGGCTCGGGCTCAACGGAGCCATGTGGTTCGGCCTCTTCTCCCTGATCTTCCTCGACACCTCCATCAACGTGGCCATGCAGCCCTTCAAGATGATGGTCGGTGACATGGTGGGCGAGGAGCAGAAGACGCAGGCCTATTCCATCCAGAGTTTCCTGTGCAACGCAGGCTCGCTGGTCGGCTACCTGTTCCCCATTTTCTTCACCTGGATCGGCATCGCCAACACCGCGCCCAAGGGCGTGATCCCCGACTCGGTGATCTGGAGCTTCTACTGCGGCGCCGCCATCCTCATCCTCTGCGTGCTCTACACTTTCGCCAAGGTGAAGGAGATGAACCCGCAGGAATATGCCGAGTTCCACGGCTTCGACCTGCAGAAGCAGCAGGAGGGCAAGAAAGAGGGCTTCATCAAGCTCCTCATGGATGCCCCGAAGGCTTTCTGGACGGTGGGCCTGGTGCAGTTCTTCTGCTGGGCGGCCTTCCTGTTCATGTGGACCTATTCCAACGGAGCCATCGCCAACAACGTGTGGGGCACTTCCGACGTAGCTTCGGAAGGCTACCAGGCTGCCGGCAACTGGGTGGGCGTGGTCTTCGCCATCCAGGCCGTGGGTTCGCTCTGCTGGGCGCTCTTCATTCCCAAGTTCAAGTCCGACCGGGCCGCCTACATCACCTCGCTCGTCATCGGCGCCCTGGGCTTCATCTCGATCATTTTCATCCACGACAAATACCTGCTCTTCGTCTCGTATTTCCTGATCGGCTTCGCGTGGGCCGCCATGCTGGCGCTGCCGTTCTCGATCCTGACCAATGCGCTGAAGGGCACCTCGCACATGGGCGAGTACCTGGGCTTGTTCAACTGCACCATCTGCCTGCCGCAGATCGTGGCGGCCGCTTTCGGCGGCCTGGTGCTCAAGCTCGTGGGCTCGCAGGCCGGCATGCTGGCCGCCGCCGGCGTGCTGCTGCTCTGCGGCGCCGTAAGCGTCCTGGCTATCCAAGAATTGAAGCATAAACAATAACCAATTTTATCTAAAGCAGTTTATATGAAGAAGATTCTCACTCTGCTCTCGGTCCTGGCACTGACTTCTGCCACCGCCTTTGCGCAATATACCGCAAAGGGTGTCGTGGAAGACAAGTTCGGTCCGGTGATCGGGGCTGCTGTTATCCAGGTGGGTACCAGCAACGGCGTGCAGACGGATCTGGACGGACAGTGGACACTGAACGTCCCTTCTGCCAGCACGCTGATCGAGATCAGCTTCCTGGGACTGAAGACCGTCACGGTCGAAGCCGGCAAGGCCGGCCATATCCTCCTGGAAGATGATCAGGAATTCCTCGACGAAGTGGTCGTCATCGGTTATGGTACTGTCAAGAAGAGTGACATGACCGGTTCCATCACCACCGTCAAGGCTGACGAAGTCAACAAGGGTGTCGTCACGACGCCCGCCGACCTGCTGCGCGGCAAGAGCGCAGGCGTGGTCGTCACCTCGGGCTCCGGTATGCCGGGCTCGGGTGCCACGATCCGTATCCGCGGCGGCTCCTCGCTCAACGCATCGAACGACCCGCTCATCGTCATCGACGGCCTCCCCGTATCGAACGACGGCATCAGCGGCATGTCCGACCCGCTCTCTTCCATCAACCCGGAAGACATCGAAAGTTTCACCGTGCTGAAAGACGCATCGGCCACCGCCATCTACGGTTCCCGTGCATCCAACGGTGTCATCGTGATCACCACCAAGAAAGGCTCGAAGACGGGCAGCAACATCCCGCACGTAGCTGCTGACTTCACCGGATCTGTCAACACGATCGCCAAGTACAACAATCTCCTCGACAAGGATGGCATCGTGAACCTGATCCGCGATTTCTATGGCGCGAACTCCGCCGCGGAAGCCAATCTGGGTATCTACGAAAATGGCCAGCAGAAACTCTACAACACCAACTGGCAGCGCGAGATCTACCAGATCGCCCCGACCCTCGACGGCAACCTGAGCGTCTACGGCCGTATCGGCGAGAACTTCCCGTACCGCGTGTCGGGCGGCTACACCCAGCAGATCGGTATCCTCCAGGGTTCCGAGATGGACCGTGTCACCGCTTCCGTCAACCTCTCGCCTACGTTCTTCAAGAAGCATCTTACCGTCAATCTCAACGGCAAGGGAACCTACGCGTACAACCAGTATGCAAACCAGGACGCCATCGGCGCGGCCAACCACTACGATCCGACCAAGCCGGTGTACAACACGTCTCCCGGTTACAACCTGAACAATTATACCACCTGGTTCGACCAGAGCGGCAACATCAACACGATGGCTACGATGAACCCGGTAGCCCTGCTTGATGCCAAGCATGATACGGCCGATGCCTACCGTTTTATCGGCAATGCACAGCTCGACTACAAGGTCCACGGTTTCGAAGCACTCCGCTTCAACCTCAACCTCGGTCTCGACTGGGCCAAGAGTATCGGCGTCACCGAACTGGCCATGGGTTCCGAGGCCTCTTACCACAACACCAACCAGTCGGGCGGCGGTTCGCATACCAATTATGATTACATGCGCCGCAACACGACCCTCGAGTTCTACGGCGACTGGAACCAGGATTTCGGCCGGCACAACGTCGACCTGATGGCCGGTTATTCCTGGCAGCACTTCTACAGCGAGAGCAGCAGCAATTCCTATCGTATCAGCGACAAGGCTACGCTGGGCAACTCCGTCGGAAAGGGTGAGCTCTATCTCATCTCCTTCTTCGGCCGCGCCAACTACTCGTTCGCCGACAAGTACCTGGTGACCGCCACGGTCCGCGCCGACGGTACTTCCCGCTTCCAGAACCACAAGTGGGGCGTCTTCCCGTCCGTGGCACTGGGCTGGAACATCATGAAGGAAGACTTCATGAGCGGCGTCAATGGCATGAGCACCTGGAAGCTGCGTCTGTCCTGGGGCCAGACCGGCCAGCAGGAAGTGGGCGGCTACTATGACACCTTCGCTTCGTTCCTGACCAACCAGCTGGGTTCGTACTACTTCTTCAACGACCGGCTCATCACCCCGATCTCCGCATTGGGTTACAGCGCCGACCTCCGCTGGGAGACCACGACGACCTACAACATCGGTTTCGACTTCGGCTTCTGGAACGACCGTCTCACTGCAGCCATCGACGTGTACAAGCGTGACACCAAGGACATCCTCAATTACATCCCGGTGCCGGCGCTCTCGAACCTGACCAACTACCTGAACACCAACATCGGCAACATGACCAACTACGGTGCCGAGCTCGATGTGAACGCCATCCTCGTGGAGAAGAAGGACATGGGCTGGACCCTCGGTTTCAACATGGCCTATAACCACAACGAGATCACCAAGCTGACGGCTTCCGACGAAAACGCCACGGGCGTCGAGACGGGCGGCATCGCGGGCGGTACCGGCAACAACGTGCAGATGTTCCAGGTGGGCTACCCGATGCGTACCTTCAACCTCTACCAGCAGGTGTACGACGAGAACGGCTATCCGATCAACGGCGTCTATGTCGACCGCAATGGCGACGGCCAGATCACGGCGGACGACAAATACATGGACAAGCGCCTGAAAGCCAGCCCCGATTTCACCTTCGGCTTCAATACACAGTTCCATTGGCGGAACTGGACGGCGGCCCTCTCCGGCCACGCATCGGTCGGCAACTGGGTCTACAACAACGTGGCCTCCGATACCGAGATGCTGGCTGACCTGTGGACCAACAGCTTCATCAGCAACCGCGTCTCTTCGGCTCCGCACTCCATGTTCTCGCAGGCACAGTACCTTTCCGACTATTATCTGCAGAACGGTTCGTTCCTGAAGCTCGACAACTTCACGCTGGGCTACACCATCCCGAAACTCTTCAAGGTGGGTGAGAACAACGCTTCCCTCAATATCTTCGGAACCGTCCAGAACATCTGGACCTTCACGAAGTATACCGGCATCGACCCCGAGGTCTTCAACGGTATCGACGGCACGGTCTATCCGCGTCCGCGTGTCTTCACCCTCGGTCTCAAGTTTAACTTCTAAATCAGGATGTGCCATATGAAAACAATCAAACATATTCTCAGCATAGTTGCAGTCTCTGCACTCCTGGCCTCCTGCATCGGCGACCTGAACGTCACCCCGATCGACCCCAACATCAGTACGGCGGACAAAGTCCTCACAAGTGAGGAGGCCTTTACTGCTTATCTGGCCGGTGTCTATACGGGCTTCGCCACCTCCGGTTATTACGGTGCCAACGGCTCCGCTTCGATCTCCGGCCTGGACGGCGGTGCCTCGCAGTACATCCGAGGTCTGTATCACCACAGCGAACTGACGACCGACGAGTCGGTCTGCGGCTGGAACGACCAGACCATCAAGAACTTCCACTGGATGAACTGGACGACCGACGATACTTTCATCTACGCGTTCTACTCCCGCATCTTCATGCAGGTGTCGGCCGCCAACGAATTCATCCGTGAGGCCCAGGCTTCCAACCTGGCGTTCTCCAGCAAGGAAGAACTCATCGCCGAGGCCCGCGTGCTCCGCGCCATCGCCTACTTCCACGCCATCGACAACTTCGGCAACGTGCCGTTCGCAGACGAGACCTCCGTGGTGGGATCCTTCCCTTCACAGATCAAGCGTGCCGACCTCTTCGAATGGATGGAGACCGAACTGAAAGACCTCATCAACAACAGCGCGCTCGCCGCTCCCCGCGGCAACGGCTTTGCCCGCGCCGACAAGGGTGTGGCCAAGTTCCTGCTTGCCAAGCTCTACCTGAACGCACAGGTCTACACGGGTACGCCCCGCTGGGATGACTGCGCGAACGTCCTGAAAGACCTGATGGACGACGGCTACAGCCTGCATACGACGTCTGCCGGTGATTTCTCTCCTTATCAGGAGCTCTTCCTGGCCGACAACAACCGCTGCACCGACGAGATCATCTTCGCCGTGGAGCAGGACGGTATCAATACCACCAGCTACGGTGCGACCAACTACCTGATCTTCGCTTCGACGGGCGGTGAGATGGACCCGGCCCTCCTGGGCATCTCCTCCGGTTGGGGCGGTCTCCGCACCACGCCGGAATTCTACGACAAGTTCAGCAGCAATGACGCCCGCAACCTCTTCTATACGGCAACCCAGCAGAAGAGCATCGACGACATCGGAGATTTCACCAACGGCTATGCTTTCATGAAGTTCCGCAACATCAAGAGTGACGGCAATCCGGGCCAGGAGCTCGGCTTTGTCGATACCGACTTCCCGATGATGCGCTACGCCGACGTGTTGCTGATGGCGGCCGAGTGCGCTGCCCGTGGTGCCACGATCGACGGCCTGAACGCCTTCAACCAGGTGCGTGCCCGTGCCGGCATGCCTGCTGCCAACGGCCTCTCGCTGAACGAAATCCTTGACGAGCGCGGCCGGGAACTCTATCAGGAGTGCTGGCGCCGCAGCGACCTCATCCGTTTCGGTGTGTTCACTTCCGGTTACAACTGGCAGTGGAAGGGCAATGTGAAGGAAGGCAAGGATGTGGAAAGCCACCGCACCCTCTTCCCGATTCCCGACTCCGACAGGCTGGCCAACACGGGTCTTGAACAGAACCCCGGTTATTAATAGGAGGACCATGCAATGAAAAAGATATTTTCCATTCTCTTTGCCAGTGTGATTGCCTTCATGGCAGTCTCCTGCTACCCCGAAGACCTGGCGGTGTTCGACACCTCCAAAGCCAAGGCTCCTGTCCTCGGCTCCTATGAGGTGGGCGAAAAGGCCATCACGGCTGAATATACTCCCGCTACCTTCAACCAGAATTTCAAGACTACTGCGCCCAACCACTTCTTCGTGATGACGACGCTCAACGGCCAGACCGTCAACAAGGTCATCTCGACCAACAACAAGGACGGTGTGCTGTCGGTCAGCAAGAACAGCCTCATGAACCTGCTGATGTCGATGGGATTCAACGAGGGTGACGTCGTGGACTTCACCCTGTGCATCCGCGCTTCGCTGCAGTCCAATGCCGGCGACAACGGCCGCAACGGCCATGTCGATTCGGATGGTACCATCAACGTGACCGGTTTCGAGATCGTGTTCCCGAAAGGCAGTCCTTACCAGGAGTATACCGAGACCAGCCCGTTCAGCGTGATCGGTGCGCTTTCCGAATACGGCATCAATTGGGACGGCGATCTCGAGATGTGGATGACGCCCGACGGCAACCTGCATGTGGCCAAGTGCGTCACCATCGCTTCGGGCGACGAGTTCAAGTTCCGCAAAGACCAGGACTGGGGAGTCAACTATGGTGGCGACTTCGGCAGCCTGGGCAATTCCTTCCCTGTCAGCCAGGACGGCCCGAACGTCAAGGCCCCGGCCGGTGTCTATGACCTCTGGCTCGACCTGTCGTCCGGTACGGCTACCCTTACGGAAGCTTACCAGGCATATCCTGACCACAAGGAAGCCAGCAACTGGAGCGTCATCGGTGCGCTTTCCGAACTGGGCATCAACTGGGATGGCGACGTCGCCATGCTGACCGATGGTACGACGCATGTCGCACAGGGCGTCAAACTGTCGGCTGCCGACGAATTCAAGTTCCGTCAGGACAAAGACTGGACGGTCAACCTCGGTGGTGACTTCGGCAGCCTCGGCTCCGATTTCGCTGTCTCGCAGGACGGTCCGAATGTCAAGGTCGGCGCCGCAGGCGTCTACGACCTGATCGTCAATCCGGGCGCTGGTACGGCGCAGGTCGTCGAGACCCTCGGCGGCGGTGTTTCCGGCAAGATCGGCGGCGACGAGCCCGAACCGGAACCGGAACCGGTCACCGGCTGGAACATCATCGGACTGAACGGCGACTGGGACAACGATATCCTGGCGACGGCCGACGGCAATGTCTATACGGCATATATCCAGGTCGCGGAGGCCACCGAGTTCAAGTGGCGTCTTGACGGTGGATGGACCGCCGACTTCGGCGGCACCTTCACCGCGGTCGGTGAACCGTTCACGGCAGAACCCGGTGGTCCGAACATCCAGATCGGCCCCGGTTTCTGGAGGGTCGTCCTTGACGTGGACAACAGTACGATCACCATCTCCGAAGGTGATGTCTGGAGCCTGATCGGCGACTTCAACGGCTGGGCCGGCGACGTCGACATGACCCTTGTCGACGGCAAGTGGGTGAGCCCCGTGACGAAACTCAATGCCAACGGCTTCAAGATCCGCTACAACCACGACTGGGCTGTCAGTGTGGGCGGTACCTTCGAGGCCTTCAAGACGCCGTTCCCCGTGAGTGACGATAATGTCATGCTGCCCGCCGAAGGTGAGTATATCGTGACCTTCGATCCCGAGGCCCGGACCATCATGGTCGAGAAAGCGATCACCGGCTGGAATGTCATCGGCCTGAACGGTGACTGGGAGAACGACATCATCGCCAATGAGAACAACAATATCTGGACGGTCCGCGTCAACGCGCCCGAGGCTACCGAGTTCAAGTGGCGCAAGGATGGTGCCTGGGACGAGAACTACGGCGGCGACTTCGCTGAGCTCGGTGTTCCGTTTGCAGCTGTTCCCGGCGGCAACAACGTCAAGCTGGATGCCGGTTACTGGCTGCTGACCCTCGACTTCACCGGTGCAGAGCCTGTGCTGATGGTCTCCGACGGTACGGTCTGGAGCCTGATCGGCGAATTCAACAGCTGGTCCGGCGATGTCGACATGACCCTTGTCGACGGCATCTGGGAAAGCCCTGAGACGCCGCTCTCCGGTGAGTTCAAACTCCGCATGAACCATGACTGGGGCGAGAACCGTGGCGGCGACATGGCTGCGCTCGGCGAGCCGTTCGACGCGGTTGCCGGCGGCAACAACATCAAGGTCGATGAAGGCACCTATGTGGTGACCTACGATCCGCAGGCCGAGAAGATTACCGTGAAGAACGCCAAGAAGGTTTGGAGCGTGATCGGTGACTTCAACAGCTGGTCGGCTGACGCCGACATGGCGGAAGTCGCGCCCGGCATCTGGATCAGTGACGAGATTGAGATCACCGGCGGTGGCTGGAAGGTCCGTTACGACCATGACTGGACGGAGAACCGTGGCGGTGCCACCCCGAAGGAAGTCGGCGAGTTCGTCGGTGCCTTCCCGGGCGGTGACAACGTGGGCCTGACCGGCAAGTTCCGGGTGGTCTACAACGCCAACAACGAGACGCTCGGCACGCTGGGCTTCGGCGTGGTCGGCTCCGTCGCCTCCATCCCCGGCTTCAGCTGGAACAACGACATCCCGATGAACTATGTCACCATCGGTGACCTGGGCAGCGGCTGGATGAGCGTTCCGATCTATCTGACCCCGGACGATGAGATCAAGATCCGCTGGAATGCGGCCTGGGATATCAACTTCGGTGGTGTGATGACGAATGTGGACGAACCGTTTACCGCTGAGGAAGGCGGTGCCAACATCAAGGTTCCTGCCGAAGGCATCTACTCGGTCATCTATGCTCCTGCGTACAAGAAGATGCTCCTGACCCAGAGTGTCTGGAGCCTCATCGGTGACTTCAACAGCTGGAGCGGCGACGTCTTCATGATGTTCGACGGCGAGAACTGGGTGGCTTACAACCAGACGCTCCAGGGCGGTTGGAAACTCCGCAAGGGCGCCAGCTGGGATGTCAACCGCGGTGGTACCTTCGTCGAGGCCAACAAGCCGTTCGAAGCTGTCGCCGGTGGCGACAACATCAACGTCGGCGACCTCTCCGGCTTCGCCGTGAAGTACAACCAGACTGACGAAACGATCACGGTCGTCAAGTAACAACCTGTCATGCCGGACCTGATCCGGCATCCCAGAACATGGATGCCCGGGCCTTCACGACCCGGGCATCTTTTGTTATTCTACGAAATATTCCCGGCAGAATTCGTCGGGGCTGACTACAGGCGGGCCGAAGGTGCCGTCGAAGCCTTTGTCGCCGCTGATGATCAGGTCGCAGCAGTTGTCGATGGCGATGGATGTTTGGACAGCGTCTTCGAAATCATAGTAGTAATTGCTGGTTGCCATGTCCAAATGGCCCTTACAGGTGTCGCAAACCTTAATATGCTTTCGTAAATCTTGAAGGAATCCCCCTACTGATTGTTTCAGGTCTTTATGAGACTTTGTATAGAAATATGTAAGGTCAACAAGTGACTGCGTTGAGGTATATGCCATCAATTTTTTACTACACGCAGCGGCAATGATTTGCTTGGCAACGGAGTTGCCCGGCCTGTCTTCAATGGCAAAGTCCACAAGGACATTTGTGTCGAGGAAAACGTGCTTCATAGACCGAGAATTGCTGAGAGGCGCGGATCCTCCAAGATTTCTGCTTCCGTGAGTTCCAAAGAGGGGACAATGTAAGACTCCAGGACGGGATCGAGCTGAATTTCACTGAGTTTAATCTTCTCTTCAGGTTCAGGATTGGCAGCGGCTTCGAGCGTTTCAACCGCATAGGTGTTGAAGGAGCGATGGCTCCGTCGAGCAGCGCGACGGATGGCCTCATAGGTCTCAGGGCTCATCCGGAGGATAGCCTGGACTTTGGCTGGGGTTGATGGAGTCTGTGGCATTGTATCTTTGTTTTGCGCAAAGATACAAAAATAGTGATATCATCCAAATGAAATGATATCACTATTTTGGGAAAAAGTCCTGCGTCCGTTGCTAACGCTTACTGCAGGAACACGGCGGATGAATAGGCGCCCATCGCCACGGCTCCGTTGGAGACCGTTACCGTGCCGTTCGAGACGATCAGTTTGTCGGTCTTATAGTTGGTGAGTGGCAGCACCGGGCCTCCGGTTCCGAAGTTGTGGACAACCAGCACCGTCTGTCCCTCGTAGCTCATCTTCCAGACGGCCACGGCGCTGTTGGGGCTGGAAACCGCTTCGATCTGGCCTTGTGCCAGCGCTTTCCAGGCATTGCGGGCCTTGGCGAAGTTGCGGTAGACCCGCAGCACGGAGGCGTCGTTTTTCTCCTGGGCCTCCACGGAAATGTCGGCGGTGAGCATCGCATTGTCGACCTTGCCGTTCAGTGCGGCCGAAGGAACGCTGCCGTCACGCGTCCACTTGATGGGCGCACGGACATACTCGTCACCCTTGCCCTTGTTGCCCCAGTAGCCCAGCTCCTCGCCCTGATAAATATAAGGCTTGCCCGGCGACGTGAGCAGCACGGCCGCCGCCAGCTTCTCCTTGGCCACGTCGCGTCCCAGGTCGTTGGCGGCCCGGTCCTCGTCGTGATTGGTAAGCTTGATGGCGTCGATGAAGTCAGTCCGGTATTTACGGAACTGGTCCTGGAAATAAATCACCGTCTGGGCGAAATCGTCGCCTTTGCCCTTGCCGATGCGGTCCTTGAGCGTATACCAGTAATAGAAGTTGAAGTTGGAAGGCAGGCCTTCATAGTAGGGCGCCATCTTTTCGGCGTTGTCGCACCAGGCCTCGCCCACCATGTAGAAATCGCCCTTGCCGCCTTTGGCTTTCCAGGTGCTGTTGCAGCGGTCGTACCACTGCTTGAGGAACGACACGTTGGCTGCCGTATTGTTCTGATAGATCCAGATCACGGCGTCGAGACGCAGGCCCGCGACGCCCATGTCGATCCATTTGTCGGCTGCCGCCGCCAGGTCCTTGAAGGTTTCCGACTCGGAAGCCTTGGCATACGGGCCGTAGTACAGGTCGGGCATGGAGGCATCGAAACTCGCGTAGTACTGGGAGGAGGAGCCTCCGAAGATGAGGTCACTGGCGGAATCGCCCTTGACAAGGGTCTTGGGCTTGCCGAATTCGACCAGCTTGTCATTGGTACTGGCTCCCCACTTGTGATTGCCCCACTCTGTAGCGTCATCCTTCACCAGGACCCCCCATTCGTTGTCGATGGCGAGCGTAATCTCATAGGTATTGTTCCCGGTCTTGTACATCCGGATGGCGTTGTTCTCGTAGATGAACCACTTGACCGAAGTATCCGTGTTCCCGCTCTGGGCGCTTCCGGTAGCCTGCGTGATGGTCAGCTTGGGCTGGGAAGGATTCGAGGTGTCGAGCTTGAAATGCAGCAGTCCTTTGTAGCCGAGGCTTCCGCTGGAAGCCGAACACCAGCCGCCCATTCCGCCGGTAATATAGTCACCGGTCGTATTGGGGAACACATAATAGTCGTGATACTTGCTGGAAGGATCGGCCAGGGCCAGCTTGAACCAGTCGTTGTCCTTGCCCGAGTGGTTGAGCACGAAATCGAGATAGATGTCGATATTCTTTGCTTTCGCCTTTGAAATCAGGTCTTTCAGGTCGGCTTCCGTGCCCAGCTTCGAACTCACGGAATAGTAGTCGTTCACGTTGTAGCCATGGTACGACATGGCCTCGTGGATGGGCGAGAGCCAGAGCGCCGTGGCGCCGATGCTGTCGAGGTAGTCGAGGTGCTGGGTAATGCCGCGGATGTCGCCCCAGCCGTCGCCGTCACTGTCGGCGAAGCTGTAGACGTTCAGCTGATAGGTAATGCCGGAAAGCTTGGTCTTCGAAGCCTGGTTTCTCCAGGATTCATCGGGGATATCAGGTACATCAGGGTCAATCGGGTCCGGATTGATGTGCGGGCAGCCCGTGAGCAGCAGCGTTGCAAACGCCAGTGCCAGTATCGAATAAACTCTTTTCATCATAACTTTCAAAAATACAAAAAAGTCTCTACTTTTCAAAATCGCTGGCAATCAGGGAGCAAAAAGCGTGCAAAGTTCGAAGTTTTTTCTTATCTTTGAAAGTTATGCGTAAGATAATCCTGTTTCTGACAATAATGCTCGTGGCGGCGGGATGCGGCCACGTGAAGGTGACGCCTGCGCCTCAGTTCGACCAGGCGCCGCTGGCATCTCCCTGCCTGCTCGAACAGGCTTCCAATACCGTGATTCTGCGGGATTATTTCCCGAAACTGGTGGAAATGGATACGGTGGAAGTCACCGCGACGCCCGTTGACCCGTGGCTCCGCTACCTGGAGATTACTTCGCAGGGGCAGAAGGCAGCTCTGGTGCTGAAGAACTGCCTGCCTGAAAAACGCCTGGGAACCGATCCTTCAAAGGCCCCGTTCATCACCACGGCGCCCGTACCTGGCAAGGATGACCGATTCTACATCTTGATCGACAACGGGGCGGACGACGTGCAGGTGCTCTGGCAGAACACCCTGCTCGACAAGAAGCACGGCATCCGCGTGATCGGCCGCGACAAGCTCGAGATCACTGTTCCCGCCAATGCCGAAAAGATGGAACGCTCCTATATACGTGCCTACGCCGCCAATGCCGACGGCATCGGCAACGACATCCTCGTGCCACTCCATTACGGCAAGATCATACGCGGCACCGATGAGCTTAAGCGCACCGACAAGCATGCGCAGGTGCTCTATTCCCTGATGATCGACCGCTTCGTGAACGGCCGCAAGGACAATGACATGCCGCTCAACAGCAAGCTTGTCAACCCGAAAGTGGACTATTGGGGCGGCGATCTCCTCGGCGTGACGAAGACCCTGGAGAGCGGCTATTTCGACAAGCTGGGCGTGACCACCATCTGGCTGTCGCCCATCACCCAGAATCCTTTCAGCGCCTGGGGCCAGATTCACGATCCCGAGACGAAATTCAGCGGCTATCACGGCTACTGGCCCTATTACGCCACGGCCGTGGACGTGCGCTACGGCACAGAAGCCGAACTGCGCGAGCTGCTCGACAAGGCCCACGCGGACAACAAGAACGTGATCCTCGACTACGTGTCGAACCACATGCATATCCAGAGCCCGACGCTGACCGCGCATCCCGACTGGACCACACCCTCCGACACGCCGGACGGCCGCCCGAACCGCCAGCTCTACGACGAATTCCGCTTGACCACTTGGTTCGACGACCATATCCCCACGCTCGACCTGGAGCGGGCTGACATCTGCGCGCAGCTCACCGACTCCGCTCTTTACTGGGTGCAGCACTTCGACTTCGACGGTTTCCGCCACGACGCCACCAAGCATGTTCCCGAGCAGTACTGGCGGATGCTGACCCGCAAGCTCCTGGACAGCCTTCCGGGCCGTACCTTCTACCAGATCGGCGAGACCTACGGCTCGACTTCGCTCATCAACTCGTATGTGAAGCCCGGCATGCAGGACGCCCAGTTCGACTTCAACGTCTATGACACCTTTGTCTGGGCGACGACCGACAAGGAGAAGGGCTCGTTCGAGGGCCTTTCGAACCGCATCGCAGAAGACCTTTCGGTCTACGGCTCGCACCACCTGATGGGCAACATCACCGGCAACCACGACCGTCCGCGCTACATCTGCAAGGTCACCGGCGACCTCCGTCCGGGCGAAGACGACAAGCTGGCCGGGTGGCACCGCGACATCAAGGTGACCGACCCCGTCGGCTACGACTACCTGAAGATGCTCCACGCGATGAACTTCACGATTCCGGGCATCCCCTGCATCTATTACGGCGACGAATTCGGCCAGCCAGGCGCCAACGATCCGGACAACCGCCGCTGGATGCAGTTCGACGGCCTGACAAAGGACGAGCAGGAGACCCTCGAAGAGACGGAATTCCTGGCCCATCTGCACAATGCTTCGATGCCGCTGATCTATGGTGACTACAAGCTGCTGTACGCCGACAAGGATGTCCTGGCTTACAGCCGCAGCTACATGGGCGAGACCGTGGTGGTCGTCCTCAACAAGAGCCGGGAGCCCCGCAAGGTCGACATCACGCTGCCTTGCGGCCTGACCTGCGACGGGCAGAACCAGCTGACCGTGGAAGTAGCCCCGGTTTACTATGCAATCATCAAATAATCCGAACATATGAAAAAGATTCTGAGTTTCCTGCTCCTCCTCTTCTGCCTGGTGGCTTGCAAGAAGGCCGCCCCGGAGGTGAATGTGACCCATGTCATCCATCCTGAATGGGCGAAGAACGCCGTCATCTATCAAGTGAACGTGCGCCAGTTCTCCCCGGAAGGAACCTTTGCCGCCGTCGAGCCGCAGCTTGACAGGCTTTCCGAACTGGGCGTCGACATACTCTGGCTGATGCCCATCCATCCGATCGGGGTGGAAGGCCGCAAGGGCACGCTCGGCAGCTATTACGCTGTCAAGGATTATTGTGCCGTGAACCCCGAGTTCGGCACGCTGGAAGACTTCGACCATTTCCTGGACGTCGCCCACGAAAAGGGCTTCAAGGTGATTCTCGACTGGGTGGCCAACCATACGGGCCGCGACCATGCCTGGACCCGGGAGCACCGCGACTGGTACTATCTGGATGCCGACGGCAATCTGGCTACGCAGTATGACTGGACCGACATCGCCCACCTGGATTATGTGAACCACCCCGAGGTCTATGATGCCATGGAAAAACAGATGCAGTTCTGGATCGACCGCGGCGTGGACGGTTTCCGCTGCGACGTGGCGAGCGAGGTACCCACGGACTTCTGGGACAAGGCTTTCGCCGATTTCCGCGCCCAGCGTCCCGAGGGCCTCTTCTTCCTGGCCGAGGCCGAGACGCCCGCCCTGCAGAAGGATGCGTTCGACGCCTATTATGCCTGGCGGCAGATGCACCTGTGGTACGACCTGGCAGCCGGCAAGAATAACGCCAATGACCTGGCCGACTTCTATGTGAGCTATGCCGACAGCGTGGGAATGCCGGCCGGTACCCTGGCCATGAACTTCGTGTCGAACCACGACCAGAACTCCTGGTCGGGCACCAACCTGGAGATGTTCGGCCCCACGCTCAAGCAGTTCACGGTCCTTACCTTCATGCTCCCCGGCATCCCGATGCTCTACAACGGTGACGAGATCTGCCTGCCCAAGCGCCTGCAATTCTTTGAGAAAGATCCCATCGACTGGACCCATGACCCGCTGGAGATGACCAAGCTCTACAAGGAACTCATCGCCCTGCGTGACCAGCATGCCTGCCTCTGGGCGGCACCCTGGGGCGGCACCATGGCCGTGCTTCCGACCGACCATCCCGAGCAGGTGTTCGCGTTCGAACGGGAAGAAGAGGGCGACATGTGCCTGGCCATGTTCAACTTCTCCGATGAGGTCGTGACCTTCAAGGTCTCGAACCACCTGGTCACCACCGACAACGAGTTTACTTTGCCGGCCCACGGCTATCACATCATTTTCAGCGTCGGCGACTGTTTCGGCGACTGCGATGAAAGCGAATTCGAAGACCATGAAGACTAAAATCCTGCTGCTGATGGCAGCGCTGCTTTGCATGACGACGCTTCGCGCGGAAAAGATCGACAGGGTGGAGCCACCCTGCTGGTGGATCGGCATGGAGACGGATCTCCAGCTGATGATTCACGGCGACCGGATTGCCGGTTCCGCTGTTTCGGTGGATGCTTCCATCAAGGGCCTTTCTGTCGGCAAGGTCGTGTCGACCGACAACCCGAACTACCTGTTCGTGGAGGTGAAGGTCGGGAACCGGCTCGAGCCCGGCACCTATGGCTTCAATCTCGTGACGCCCGACGGCCGTCAGTTCAACTTCGACTATACCTTCTACAAGCGCCGTCAGGATTCGGCCAAAAGGGAATCGTTCGGCCCGTCCGACGCTATCTATCTGCTGATGCCCGACCGTTTCGCCAACGGCGACAAGTCGAACGACTCTTCGCCCGAAGCCGTGGAGAAAGCCAATCCGAAGAACCTGGGCGGCCGCCACGGCGGTGACATCCAGGGTATCATCGACCACCTCGATGACCTGGCCAGCCTGGGCGTGACCACCATCTGGCCCACCCCGCTGACCTTCGACAATGAGAAGACCTATTCCTATCATGGCTATGCCTGCGCCGACTACTATCGCATCGATCCCCGCTACGGAACCAACGAACTGTACCGCAGTTTCGTGGAGAAGGCCCACGACAAGGGCCTGAAGGTCATCATGGACATGGTGCCGAACCATTGCGGCACGGCGCACTGGTGGATGGAGGACCTGCCCTCCGCTTCCTGGATCAACTATCCCGAGAACCTGGAACGCGACGGCGACCGGCTCATCCGCACCAACGCCGCCATGTCGACCCACAGCGATCCCCATGCAGCTGAAGTGGACAAGCTGAGCTGCGTGAAGGGCTGGTTCGACACCACGATGCCCGACATGAACCTGGCCGATCCGCTCGTGCGTCACTATCTCGAGCAGATGGCTGTCTGGTGGGTGGAGTATGCGGACCTCGACGGCCTGCGGGTCGATACCTACCCGTATTCCGATAAAGCCGGCATCGCCGCCTGGACGAAGGCCATCCGCAACGAGTACAAGCATCTCAACATCGTGGGCGAGGTCTGGTTCGGTGACGTGGCTTCCTGCGCCTACTGGGAAGGCGTCCGGCAGAAAGACGGCTACAATTCGCAGCTGCCGTCTGTGATGGACTTCCCGCTGATGTTCGCGACCCTGAATGCCCTCACCAGCGACGGAACTTCCTGGGAACCGAGCATGGTCGGCATCTATAACTCCCTGGCGCTCGACCGTCTCTATGACGATCCTTCCGACATCCTGGTGTTCGTCGGAAACCACGATACGCCGCGCCTGGCACACGAACTGGGCGGTGATCCCAAGAAGATCAAGATGGCCTATGCCTTGCTGGCCACGATGCGCGGCGTGCCGCAGCTGTATTACGGCGACGAGTACGGCCTGCAGAGCGCTGACGGCACGGTCGGCCATTCGCAGGAGCGGGTGGACATGCCGTGGGGAAAATTCACGCGCAACCAGATCGAACTCCGCAAATATGTCTCCGACCTCTTCACCTGGCGCAAGACTTCCAAGGCGGTGGCACAGGGCGACCTGGTCCATTTCCGTCCCGATGGCGCCAATGTCTATGTCTATTTCCGTACGGTGAAAGGGGAGTGCGTGATGACCATTCTCAACGGCGGGAAGAAAGATTATGTGGTCGACTGGCTCCATTTCTCGGAAATAACCGCTAAATTTGCGCAAAAAGGCAAGAATATCATGACCGGCGAGCGTTTCCGGCTGGGCGAGAAGATCGTCGTAGGGCCGGGTGAAGCCGCGATCCTTGAATTCAAATAAAAACAGAAGATCGTGAAACCTACACTTTTAGTTCTGGCTGCCGGGATGGGTTCCCGCTACGGCTCCCTCAAACAGATGGACGGTCTCGGCCCGTGTGGTGAGGCCATTATCGACTACTCGATCTACGATGCCATCCAGGCCGGTTTCGGCAAGGTGGTCTTCGTCATCCGCCATTCTTTTGCCGACGCTTTCCAGCAGATTTTCTCCAAGGAGCGTTTCGGCGGGAAGATCGATGTGGAATTCGTGTATCAGGAACTGGACTGCCTGCCGGAAGGCTTTACCGTGCCGGAAGGCCGTGAGAAACCCTGGGGCACGAACCACGCCATCATGATGGCCAAAGATGTCATCCACGAGCCCTTTGCCGTCATCAACTCGGACGACTTCTACGGCCGCGAGGGCTTCGTCGCCATCGCAGATTTCCTGCGTGACGTCGAGGGCTGCCGGGGCAAATATGCCCTGGTGGGCTACTATCTGAAGAATACGCTTTCGGAATTCGGCAGCGTGTCGCGCGGCGTCTGCGAGCTCGATGACAACGGCTGCCTCTCGACGGTTACGGAGCGCACCTCCATCCAGCGCAAGGCCGACGGAAAAGTGTATTATACGGATAAGACCGGGGATCATGAAGTCTCGGAAGACAGCCTGGTCTCCATGAACTTCTGGGGCTTCACGCCCGACTATTTCGTCTGGTCCGAAGAGATGTTCAAGACCTTCCTGCGTTCCGAAGACGTGAAGACCAATCCCAAGGCAGAGTTCTTCATCCCGTATGTGGCCGACGTGCTGATCAAGCGTCACGACGCCTCCTTCAAGGTGCTGAACTGCGACGCCAAGTGGTTCGGCGTGACCTACAAGGAAGACCGCCCCTACGTGGTTGCAAAGATCGGCGAACTCATTGAGAAAGGAGTCTATCCGCGCAGCCTCTGGGGATAAGCCATGAGTGACAAGCTCAAGAAAGCATTGAAGTATGCACTGCTGCTCGTGTTGGTGGCAGTGCTTCTCTTTTTCTCGTTCCGCGGACTGGACTGGGGCGAATTCATGAACGACATGAAGCAATGCCGCTGGGGCTGGGTCGTGGCCATCATCGCCGTGCAGTGGATCATCACCTGGCTCAGGGGCAACCGCTGGCGGATCATGCTGCAGCCCATCCGCACCCCGGGGACGCAGCCCATCACGCGCCGGGAGACCTACGATGCCTATGCCATCTGCTACCTGTCGAACATCGCCTTTCCGCGTTCGGGCGAAGTGGTGCGTTGCGGCTTGTTGGGCGAGACGCGCAAGACGACTTTCCAGGGGGCGCTCGGCACGGTGGTGATCGAACGGACCTGGGATATGCTGTGCATGTTCCTGGCCGGCGTGCCCTTGTTGTTTTTCGGCCGTTTCCGCGATTTCATCGTCGAGAAGATGTTCAAGCCGACGGCCGGTAACATGCAGCTGGGTTGGTTCTGGATCGTGCTGATCGTCATTGCCGTGATCGTCGGGATCGTTTTCCTGATCCGCGCTTTCCGTGAGCAGATCGGCCGCAGCAAGGTAGGCGCCGCTTTCCTGAAATTTTTCAAGGGGCTGGGAGAGGGAATTACCGCCGCTTTCCGGATGAAGAACAAGTGGGGCTTCTTTGCCTATACCCTGATCATCTGGATCGGCTACTGGCTTTGCAGCCTCTGGACGATGCGGGCCCTTCCGGCTTTCGACGCGCTCGATGGCTGGGACGCACTTTTCCTGATGGTCGTGGGCTCCCTGGGCTGGATCGTTCCGGTGCAGGGCGGTTTCGGCGCCTATCATTTCATCGTCGCGATGACCCTGATGCCGGTCTATGGTTTCGACCGTCCCACCGGCCTTCTCTTCGCCACGCTTTCGCACGAGTCGCAGATCGTGCAGATGCTGCTTTGCGGCCTGATCTCGCTCGTCAGCTGGGCGATTTATCGTAGAAAACTGAAAACCAATACCGAACCATGAAATCCATCCTCGGCATCGGGAACGCGCTGACCGACATCCTGGCCGTCCTTCCCGACGATACCCTCCTCAAGAAATACAACCTGCCGCTGGGCAGCATGCAGCATGTAGATGCCAAGACCGGCAACACCATCTGGGCTGACCTCAAGGAAATCGGCGTACAGTACGTCGCCGGCGGCTCGGCCGCCAATACAGTGACGGCAACCGCCATCCTGGGCATGCCTTCGGGTTACATCGGCAAGGTGGGGGACGACGAACTGGGTTCGCTCTTCCGCCAGTCGCAGATGCAGATCGGCATCAAGTCCAACCTGCTGGTAGGCACCGTCGCATCGGGCCGCGCCATGGTGTTCATCACGGCGCCCAACGCCGACCGCACCTTTGCCACCTATCTGGGTGCCGCCCTGCAGCTGGGGCCGGACGACCTGAAGCCGGAGTATTTTGAGGGCTATGACTATCTGCACATCGAGGGCTATCTGGTGCAGAACCAGTATCTGGTGCGCCGGGCCGTGGAGATGGGCAAAGAACGCGGCATGATCATCTCGCTCGACATGGCTTCCTACAATGTCGTGGAGTCGAACAACGTGTTCCTGCAGGATATTGTGAAGAACTATGTCAACATCGTCTTCGCCAACGAGACGGAGGCGGCGGCCTTCGTGCACCGTCCGCCCCGCGAGGCGTTGCAGGCCATGTCGGAAATGGCCGATATCGCAGTCGTGAAGATCGGCAAGGACGGTTCGATGATCCAGTGCGGCGACGAGTTCCATTTCGTCGATCCCTGGCCGGGCGAAGCCATCGACGCTACCGGCGCCGGTGACACCTACGCCGCCGGGTTCCTCTTTGCGCACGCCAACGGCATGCCTCTGAAGACCTGCGGCGAAGTGGGCTCCGCCCTCGCCGCCAAAGTCGTCGAAGTCATCGGCACGAAAATCGACATCCCCCGCTGGAAGCTCGCCAAGCAGGAAATCCGGCAGTTGATGGGAATTACCGAGTAACCCGTGGCGGATAGCCCACTAATACTGAGCGATTTATGTAAAATCGGTTGCGCATCCTGACGCAACCGATTTTTGTTATATCACTGATTATCAGTGCCTTTAGTGCCACGCTATTTTAGTAATGGAAACTGCTGCCGCCGATGAACTCGCGGATGATGGAGGTCGGGGGGATGTGGCGGACGTCGGCGGGGGTCATGGCAATTACACTGCGGATCAGGCCGAGCAACTTGTGGGCTACCGGGTATGCCGGTGAATCTTTCGGGATGACCTGCAGCAGCGGCTCGGCATAACACTTCAGCATCGGAATCTCATAGAACAGGCTGGAATTGAATTCGGCATCGGCCAGGCCCTTGTAGGGTTCGATGTATCGCGATTCGCCGAAACGGACGCTGGGCCAGCGCAGGATGGTCTCTTCGGCCGTCATGCCCCGGAACTGGTTGTCGCGTACCATCCGGCGCAGCAGCCGGTAGTCGGCAGCAGACATCCGGGTCTTCTCGTCGATGCTCAGCGGCGTCAGGATGGAGACGTACAGCTGGAATTTCTCTTCTTCTTCGATCTGCGGCGTCAGGGCCGGATTCAGGCCGTGGATGCCCTCCATGATCAGCACGTCGCTGTCGGTCAGCTGCAGGAACTGCCCGACGAACTTGCGGGAACCCGAGGCGAAATCATATTTCGGAATCTCCACCCGCCTGCCGGCCAGCAATTCCTCGAGCTGCTCGTTGAGGAACGGTACGTCCAGGGCTTCCAAACACTCGAAGTCATATTCTCCGTTTTCGTCGCGGGGCGTGTCGGCACGGTTGCGGAAATAGTCGTCGAGCGAGATGATGATGGGGTTCAGTCCGTTGACGCGCATGTGCATGGCCAGGCGCTTTGAAGACGTGGTCTTGCCGCTGCTCGAAGGTCCGGCGATCAGCACGAGCCGCACGCCGGGCCGGGATGCGATGACATTGGCGATTTCGGCGTAGCGGTGGTCGTGGAGCGTCTCCGACAGGTTGACCACGTAACGGATTTTTCCGCAGGCCGTCGCTTCATTGAGCGTACTTACGTTGTTTTCGCGGAAAAGATTCCGCCACATCGACATTTCTTTGATCATAGCAATGCTTTCAAATAGGATCCGGTATAGGAATCGGGATTGGCCGCCACTTGTTCCGGCGTTCCGGCCGCAACGATCGTTCCACCGGCCTGGCCCCCTTCGGGCCCCAGGTCGATGAGCCAGTCCACGGATTTGAGGATATCGAGATTATGTTCGATGATGACCACCGTATTGCCCTTGTCGACCAGGCGCTGCAGCACGCCGATGAGCACTTTGATATCTTCGAAATGCAGGCCGGTGGTGGGCTCGTCGAGCAGATAGAGGGTGTTGCCCGTGTCGCGACGGGACAACTCCGCGGAGAGTTTCAGGCGCTGGCTTTCCCCGCCGCTGAGCGTGGTCGCGGGCTGCCCGAGGGTCAGATAGCCCAGGCCCACTTCTTCCAGCGTCTTGAGTTTCTGGGCAATGGAAGGAATGGCTTCGAAAAAGACGGACGCCTGGGAGATGGTCATGTCGAGCACCTCGCTGATGTTCTTCCCTTTGTATTTGACGGCCAGGGTGTCGGGCTTGTAGCGGCGTCCGCCGCATTCCTTGCAGGTCACCTGGGCGGACGGCAGGAAATGCATCTCGATGAGCTGGAGCCCGGCGCCCTTGCAGGCTTCGCAGCGTCCGCCCTTCACGTTGAAAGAGAAGCGGTTGGCCTTGAATCCCCGGATCTTGGCATCGGGGGTTGCCTCGAACAGCTTGCGGATGTCGGTCATCACGTCGGTGTAGGTGGCCGGATTGCTGCGCGGCGAGCGTCCGATGGGTGCCTGGTCGATCTCGATGATCTTGTCGATGCCGGAGATGCCTTCGATCCGTTCGTAGGGAAGGACGGGATATTTCGAGCGGTAGAGCTTGTTGCTGATGATCGGCATCAGTGTCTCGTCGATCAGCGAGGACTTGCCGCTGCCGCTCACGCCGCTCACGCCCACGAACAGGCCGAGCGGGAGGTCGAGCGTGACATGCTTCAAATTGTTGCCGCTGGCGCCCCGCAGGATGATATGCCTGCCGTTGCCGGTCCGGCGCTCCGTCGGAACATCGATCTGTTCCCGCCCCAGCAGATAATCGATGGTGGGACTCTTCCCGGCCGGGATCTTGGTGATGTCCGCGGGCAGGCCGTTGTACAGCAGCCAGCCGCCCTTGTCGCCGGCGCCCGGGCCCAGGTCGATCAGCCAGTCGGCGCTCCGCATCATCTCCTCGTCGTGTTCCACCACCATCACGGAGTTGCCTTCGTCGCGGAGGGTCTTGAGCGAGTAGATGAGCTTGCGGTTGTCGCGCTGGTGCAGGCCGATGCTGGGCTCGTCGAGGATATAGAGCACGTTGACCAGTTTCGAGCCGATCTGGGTGGCCAGGCGGATGCGCTGGCTCTCACCGCCGCTGAGCGACCGCGTGGCGCGGTTCAGGGAGAGATATTCCAGTCCGACGTCCTTCAGGAAGCCGATGCGGGCCTTCAGCTCCTTCAGGATATCGTTGGCGATAAGCATCTGGCGGTGCGACAGGCGTGACGGGAGTCCGCACACCCAGTTGTAGAGTTCCGTGATGTCCATGTCGGACACCTCGGCAATATTCTTCCCGTCAATCTTGAAACAGAGTGCCTCGGGTTTGAGCCGCGTGCCATGGCAGACCGGGCAGACCACTTCTTCCAGGAAAAGTTCCTTCCTTTTCTTCTTCCAGGGCCCCTCTTCTTCCTCGTCGGTTTCGGTCTGGAGCTGGGAAAGGATGCCGGGGAACGAAGACATCTGCATGTCGGCATCTTCGCCGATCCGGAGCAGTTCGTCCGATCCGTAGAGGATGACCTGCAGGGCATCTTCCGGAATGTGCCCGATGGGGTCGTGCAGGGAGAAATGATAGCGGCGGGCGATGGCTTCGAGGTAGCGGAACATCGTATTGCCCCGCATCGGGCCGACGCTTTCGATGCCGCCGTCGGCGATGGAGCGGGTGCGGTCCGGAATGATCTTGTCGAGGTCGGCGCGGGCGATATGGCCCAGGCCGCGGCAATGCGGACAGGCGCCCTGCGGCGAATTGAAGGAAAAAGTATAGGGCGCGGGGATGTCGAAGGAAAGACCCGTGTCGGGGCACACGAGATTGCGGCTGAAATGCTGCAGCTGGTTGTCTTCGAGCGAGAGGACGGCCAGCGAGCCTTTGCCCTGGTTCATCGCATTGGCCACGGAATCCTTGATGCGCTTGCGGTCGTCGGCCTTGGGCACGAGCTTGTCCACCACCAGCTCCACGAAGTGGATCTTGTAGCGGTCCAGCGGCCCGGCCTCGCTCAGGTCGGTCAGCTGCCCGTCGATCCGCACCTGGGCATAGCCTTTCCGCTGCAGCTGCGTGAACAGGTCGCGGTAGTGGCCCTTGCGGCCGCGCACCAGCGGCGCGAGCAGGATCACCTTCTGCCCTTCGTAGCGCTGCAGGATCAGGTTGATGATCTCGTCGTCGGTATAGCGCACCATTTCCTTGCCGCTCTCCGGGGAGAAAGCCTGGGCGGCGCGGGCATAGAGCAAACGGAAGAAATCGTAGATTTCGGTGATGGTCCCGACTGTGGAACGGGGGTTGCGGCCCACCGTCTTCTGCTCGATGGAAATCACGGGGCTGAGCCCTTTCACCTCGTCGACATCGGGGCGTTCCAGGATGCCGATGAACTGTCGGGCATACGCCGACAAGGTGTCCATGTAACGGCGCTGCCCTTCAGCGCAGATCGTATCGAAAGCCAGCGACGACTTGCCGCTGCCCGACAGTCCGGTGACCACCACCAGACTGTCGCGGGGAATCTCCAGGTCGATGTTCTTGAGGTTGTGGACCCGGGCTCCGGCTATCGAGATCTTTTCGTCTTCCGCCATGTCAATTTCCATTCAGGAATGGATTCGTAGAACGTTCGTAGCCGATGGAACTGCTGCTGCCGTGGCCAGGAAGAACGGTGACGTTGCCATCCAGCGGAAGGATCTTTTTGTGAATGCTTTCAATCAGCTGGTCATAGTCGCCGCCGACATGGTCGGTACGGCCGATGCTGCCGGCAAACAGGGTGTCGCCGGTAAACAGGACACCGTCCTGCTCGTTGTAAAAACAAACGCCGCCCTGGGTATGCCCCGGCGTGGCCAGGACTTTCAGCACGGTATGCCCGAAAGCAATCGAATCGCCGTCCGCAAGGTCATGGAACTGACCCGTGAAGGGACGTAATTCGAGGCCCAGCTGCCTGCACCACTCTATCGAACTGTCCAGCTGGTCACGGTCCGCCGGATGCAGCCAGGTATCCAGACTCCAGGCACGGGAGACGGCTTCAAGCCCGAGTATATGATCGAAATGGCCATGTGTCAGCAGGATCTTCACGGGTTTGAGACCGTGATCCGCCACAAAGTCTTTCATGCGCTGGAACTCACGTTCCCCATAGTTTCCCGGATCGATGATCACACACTCTTTCGTATCGTCCCAAGCCAGGTAGCAGCACTCCCGGAGCGGATTGAAATAGAAAGTCTTGATTTCCATATTTTTTGTTCAAACATACAAAAATACGAAAAGATGTTGTAAATTTGAAGGACGAATCAAAAACTCCCGCAATATGCACATCGCCATCGCAGGAAACATCGGCAGCGGAAAGACCACGCTTACGCGGATGCTCGCCGGACATTTCCATTGGACGCCGAAATACGAATCCGTGGACTACAATCCCTATCTTGCAGACTTCTACAACGATATGGAGCGCTGGTCGTTCAATATCCAGATATTCTTCCTCAACAAGCGCTTCCTCGACGTAGTGGAGATCAGCAAGCACGAAGACATCGTCATCCAGGACCGCAGCATCTATGAAGATGCCTGCATCTTCGCCCCCAACCTGCACAACATGGGCCTGATGTCCACCCGCGACTTCGAGAATTATTCGTCGCTTTTCTCGCTCATGTCCTCGCTGGTCAAGGCGCCCGACCTGCTGATCTACCTCCGCAGCTCGATCCCGCATCTGGTGGGCAACATCCAGAAGCGCGGCCGCGAATATGAAAGCAGCATCCGCCTCGATTACCTCAAGGGCCTCAACGCCCTGTATGAGGAATGGATTGCCAACTACAAAGACGGAAAACTGCTGATCGTCGACGTCGACAAATACAATTTCGAGGAAAGCCCCGAAGATTTCAGCACGATCTGCGACCTCATCGAAGCGCAACTCAACGGCCTGTTCTGACAAGGTCGCGGCTGCGGGCTATCTGCCACGCATTTTCCTAATAAAGACCTCCGTTGATGGAGATGCATTCGCCGGTGATGTAGGCGGCGTCGGGGGAGGCGAGGAAGCCGATGAGGGCGGCCACTTCTTCCGGCTCGCCGAAACGCTGAAGCGGAATGTCTTTCTTGAGGGCCATCTCGTCAAGACCGTCGACCATGTCGGTCTTCACGAAGCCGGGAGCGATGGCGTTGACCGTCACTTTCTTGCGGCCGACTTCCTGGGCGAGCGCCTTCGTGGCGGCGATCAGGCCGCCCTTGGCCGCACAATAATTGGTCTGGCCGGGCATGCCCTTCAGGCCGGAGAGCGAAGCGACGTTGATGATGCGGCCGCGCTTTTTCAGCAGCATGGGCTGCAGCAGCGGACGGGTCACGTTGTAGAAGCCGTCGAGCGTCGTGTTCACTACTTTGTGCCAGTCGTCCGGCTCGGTCCAGATGAGCAGGCCGTCGCGGCGGACGCCCGCATTGTTGACCAGCACTTCGATGAAATCGTCGGGATGCGCCTGCATCCAGCCGCCCAGGACGGCGGCCGTCTCTTCGGCGTTCGCCACGTCGAACTTCAGGAGTTCGGCCGTACCGCCGGCAGCGGCGACCATGTCGGCCGTTTCGCGGGCTTTCTGTTCGTTGGACACATAGTTGATCAGGATGGCGAAGCCCTGTGCTGCAAGGCGGAGGCAGGCCGCACGGCCGATGCCCCGGCTGCCGCCGGTAACGAGTGCATAGTTCATAGCAGGGAGATGGTATTACAGGTGTTGAGGGCCGAAACGGAGGTGCCGAGAATGCCATGGAGGCCCAGGTTCTGTCCGGTCAGGAAGAGCCAGGGGAGCGGTGTCTGCGGCGCCAGGAAATCGGCAGTGCTGTTTTTTCGGATGCCATAGGCGGAGCCGCCGGGCGTACCGGTGTAGCGTTCCCAGGTTTTCGGGGTGCTGGTCCAGTACTTTTCGACGGCCTCGGGCAGGCCGGGCAGCCGCACGGCGGCTTTCCGGATGAGTTCTTCGGCGTAGTCGTTGCGCGCGCAGTCGGCCGGTCGGAACGTTACTATATCGAGCGAGCGGGCATAGCCGTCGACGACCTCGTCGCCGAAATGGATCATGAAATCGTTGTTGACGAAGATGCTGTGCCGCAGGTGCCGGACCGTGCCCGGCCGCAGCTTGGCGTAGACAGTGAAAACGCCGGGACTGTTGGACAGGTACTCGATACGCTGCAGATAAGCCTGACGGATATGGTCGCGCACCAGCCGCATCGTCACGGCCGGATGGATGGCGGAGATGATGATGTCGCCCCGGTAGCTGCTGCCGTCGGCGCAGCTGACGGTCCGGTCTTCGATGGCCGTGACTTTCTTGCGCAGCAGGACCTGCTGGCCTTTCACAAGGGCGTCGACCAGGGTTTTTCCGCCGCCTTCTACCCGCCAGATGCTGAGCCGGTAGGGGTCCAGCACATGCCTGCGCTCTTCCTTCCAGCCCGTAGAGAGGCGGAGGAAAGCTTCGTCGCAGCCTACATATTCATCGGGTTCCATCTGGAACCAGGGCAGGTCACGCAGCCCGAACTGACGGAAGATCAGGTCGAGCGGCTCGCCCGGCCCCAGGCCCCCGACGGAGTGGAAACCGGTGTCGAAGCGGATGCCGTCGCGGACGAAAGTCTGCAAGGCTCCGCCGGCCTGCGTGCCCTGTTCCAGGATTGTGACGGCGTAGCCTTGACGCGAAAGGATCCTTCCGCACATCAGGCCGCCCAGTCCGGCGCCGATGATGATGACCTGCCGTCCTGCCATGCTAACGGATGTCGCGGATGACCAGCGAGGAGTTGGTACCGCCGAATCCGAAGGAGTTCGACAGGAAGGTATCGAAGTGGCAGGACATCCGCTCAGGCAGGATGAACAGCTTCGCGGAGTCTTCGTCGGGATTCTCGAAGTTGATGTTGGCACCGATGAAGTCGTTCTTCATCATCAGGATGGAGTAGACGATTTCGCTGGCACCGGCCATCCACATCTCGTGGCCCGTCTGGCTCTTGGTGCTGGTGACGGGGATGCGCTGGTCGCCGATGACGGCGTAGATGGCCTTGGCCTCGTTGGTATCGCCCACATGCGTGGAAGTGGCATGTGCGTTGATGTAGCCGATCTGGCCGATGCCCAGGCCGGCCTGGTGGATCGAGCGCTCCAGTGCCCGGCGGGGACCGTCGACATTGGGATTGGAGATGTGCTCGCCGTTGCTCGAGAAGCCGTAGCCCAGCACTTCGGCGATGATGGGCGCGCCGCGGCGCACGGCCGATTCGTAGCTTTCGAGAATGACCGTTGCGGCGCCGCCGCCCGGGACGAGGCCGTCGCGGTCACGGTCGAACGGACGGCTGGCTTTCTCCGGTTCATCCTCGCGGACGGAGAAGGCGGAGATACCGTCGAACGAGCCGGTGGCGGCTGCGTTGACTTCCTGGGCACCGCCGCAGACCACGATGTCCTGCAGGCCGTTGCGGATGAGCAGGGCGCCGAGGCCGATGGCGTGGGAGCCGCTGGCGCAGGCACCCGACACGGTGAGGTTGATGCCCTTGAGCTTGAAGATAACGCTCAGGTTCATCGTCACGGTGGAGTTCATCGACTGGAAGATGGCACCCGAGCCGCAGAGCATCGTATCGTTCTTTTCGCGGATGGTCGAAACGGATTTGTACACGGCGTCGGCGGTGCTGTCGTTGCCGTACAGGATGCCGATTTCATGCGCGGCCAGGAAGTCCGCATCGATGCGGGCCTGCTGCAGGGCATCGCGGGTGGCGCAGTAGGCGTATTGGGCCGGTTCGGGCATATAGACACGCTGGGAGCGGGGAAGTTCTCCTTTCAGTTCGGGGGTGGGGACGAAACCGGTGAGGCCGGAGCGGAAGCCCATTTCTTTGCGGGCGGGGTCGAGGATGATGCCGGATTTTCCGGTATACAGGGAGTCGCGCACCTCGTCCAAGGTGGTTCCCAGGCAAGACCAGATGCCCATTCCAGTTATGACGACACGTCTGTCCATGTGTTCAGTATCTTTGGTTTAAGTCGCGCAAAGATACGCATTTTTCGCTTTTATAAGAATAATGAGTATCTTTGCACCCTTAAATAAGTTTGATAAATCATTAAAACCTACACTTTACGAAAATGACTATCGAAGAAAGAATCAAGAATTTCCTGGTCGAAGAGATGGAAATCAATCCCGCGAAGATCAATCCGGACGCCCGTCTGAAAGAAGACATGGGCATCGACAGCCTGGAAGTCGTGGATACCGTGGTATTCGTGGAACGCGAATTCGGTTTCAAGATGAAATCGGAAGAATTCAAGGATATCAAGACGTTCGGCCAGTTCGTAGACTATATCACGGAAAGAGTCGGATAACGAAGTTTGGCGCAGTACGAACATAACGAGTGGCACGGCTCGACCGGCGGCACGTCGTGGATGCAGCGGGCGATGTTGAAGCTTTTCCGCTTCCTTCCCATCCCGCTGGCCTACGCATGCATGGCCCCGGTCATTCCTTTCTACATGCTCTTTGACCGGCGCGGCTACCGGGCGTCCTACAACTTCTTCCGGCACCGCATCGGACGGGGACAGCTCCATTCGTTCTTCAGTGTCTATGCCAATGAATTCCGCATGGGACAGGTCGTCGTGGACCGCTTCGCGCTCTATGCAGGGCGGTCTTTCGAACTGCAGAATGACGAACTGCCCGTGTTCATGCGGCTGGCTGAAGCCGAGCCGGGCTTCGTGCAGCTGGGTTCCCACGCGGGCAACTTCGAGCTGGCAGGTTACATGCTTCGTTCAATCAAGCGGATGGGTACCCTGGTGTTTTCCGGTGAGACCGAGACGGTGATGCAGCAGCGCGCTGCCATGTTCGCCCGGATGAATGTCGAGATGGTGCCCGTCTCCGACGACATGTCCCACCTGTTCACGCTCAACGCCATCCTGAGCGAAGGCGGCATCGTGAGTATGCCGGGAGACCGCCTGTTCGGCTCCTCGAAGTCTTTCTCCTGCCCGTTTTTCGGCGACCCGGCCCCGTTTCCGGCCGGTCCTTTCATGCTGGCGGCCCAGCGCTCCGTCGCGATGGTCGCCGTTTTCGTGATGAAAGAAAGCGTGCATCGCTACCGTCTCTTCGTCAAGCGGATCGGAGAGAAACTGGACCAGGCGCTGCCTTCGCGCGTCCGCGCTGAAGCGATGGCGAACGAATTCGCCGCCAACCTGGAAAACGTGGTCCGCATGTATCCTACGCAATGGTTTAATTTTTATGATTTTTGGAAATGATCCCCTTTGACCAGATTCCGATCGAATACCTGCTTCCGCAGCGTCCGCCGTTCGTGTTCGTGGACCATCTCCTGCACTACGAGGAAGCGTATACCCGCACGTCCTTCCGCGTTCCTGAACAGGGCCTTTTTGTGGAGAACGGCCGTTTCGCCACGGGCGGACTGGTGGAGCACATGGCCCAGTCGAGCGCGGCCAGGGCCGGCTACATCGCCCGTTATGTCCTGCATATTCCCGTGACCATCGGCTATATCGGCAGTGTCCGCAAGCTCAAGGTATTCCGTCATCCGCAGTGTGGCGAATTGCTCGAGACCACTGTGACGTTCCGGGAAAACATCTTCGGCATCACGCTGACCGACATGGAGGTCCGCTGCCAGGGCGAACTCATCGCCACGGCCTCCATCAAGACGGCCGGCAGCGACAAAGAAATTGACGAATAAAAAGATACACTATGAAAGAACTCATTGAAGAGATTAAAGTGCAGATTATCAACGCACTGAATCTGGAGGAAATGACTCCGGCCGATATCGATGACAATGCTCCGCTTTTCGGGGATGAGGGCCTTGGCCTCGATTCGATCGATGTTCTTGAACTCATCGTGCTGATGGAGAAGAACTATGGGATCAAGCTCACCAACCCCGCGGAAGGGAAAGCTGTTTTCCAGTCGGTGGCCGTGATGGCTGACTACGTGTCGAAAAACCGCAAGAAATAAGCAGGGGAGGGGGCCGTGCCTATGTGGAAAATAGTACCGCTTGCGATTATCCAGAGCCTCTTCCTGGCCGGTGGCCAGGTGCTGCTGAAGCTGGGCCTGGCCGCGTCCGGCCCGTTCAGCTGGTCCTGGAGTTTCTTCAAGGCCCAGCTGACCAACTGGTGGTATCTGGGCTGCGGCATCTCGTTCGGCGTGGCCACGGTCCTGTGGATGTATATCCTCAAGCACTTTCCTTTCGGCATCGCCTACCCGCTTTCCAGCATCGCCTACATTTTCGGCACGATTGCTGCCATTGTGGTATTTCACGAACACATCAGCGTCAGCCAGTGGCTGGGCGTACTGTTCATAATGGCCGGTACGGCGCTGATGGTCAGATGACAATGCCATGAAAAGAATTTGCATGATCCTGCTCCTCGGCCTGTGCTGCCTGCCGCTCTTTGCGCAAACGGGCCAGGAAACGTCCCGGAAACTCGAAGGGGCGGAACGCGAAAAGGCCATCGCCACGATTCTCCAGGCCAATGACCTCCGTACCACCCTGCAGTTCCGTTTTGTGATGACCCGCCACAGCGCCATGCTGACCGAGGCCCTCGTGAGCCGTGGCCGGGCCGCGTTCGTCTTCCCCGACAAAGTCCGTTGGGAAGTGGAACAGCCCCGTCACAGCGTGTTCGTGATGAATGGCACGGTTAAAGGTGACCGGCGGCAGCAGACCCTGTTGCGCAACGTCGAGAAAGTCAGCGAAAACGGGCTGATCAACGAAGACGATTTCATCGTCACGGTCTATGCCACGCCCCAGGGCTGCCAGGTGGACCTGCAACCCCTGCGGCGGGACCTGGGCCAGCTTTTCACCCGCATCACCCTGCTGACCGACGCCCGGACGGGCGATCTGCGTTCCGTGGTGCTGTCCGAACAGGGCGGCGATACCACCCAGCTCGAATTCAGCTCCGTTGTCCGGGGACAGGCTGTCGACCCCCAACTTTTCCAGGAACCCTGAACCAAGATTATGTTAAAAGACTATCTCTATACTTTGGAGTGGATCTCGGCTGATTCGGCCCGGGTCCGGCTTCTTCCCGAAAGCCCCATCTATGCGGCACACTTCAAAGGGATGCCGGTGACCCCAGGTGCCTGCCTGATCCAGATGGCCAGCGAACTGGTCGGTGCCAGCGTCGGGAAAACCCTCGACGTGGAGGAGGCCTCCGACATCCGTTTCGTCCACCCCGTCCTTCCTGGCGAAATCACCGAACTGGAATTCCAGTATGCCCGTCCGTATCCGGCGGATCAGCCGGATGTCTGGTCGGTCCACATCCTTTCCGGTGAAACGCTCTGCGCACGGATGAAGTTTACGCTCAGATAAGCTGATGCAAGCCACTGCCGGTAACATCTGCATCGTCATCCCGACATACAACAATGCCGGGACGATTTGTGATGTCGCCGGCCGTGCCGTGGCCCAGGGCTATCCGGTCATCGTCGTCAACGACGGCAGTACCGACCGGACCGCCACGCTACTGTCCCAGACCGGGCTTCCGCTGACCGTACTGGCCCATCCCCGCAACCGCGGCAAGGGCATCGCCCTGCGTACGGCGCTCGCGTACGCACAGGCCCAAGGCTTCCGCTACGCCATCACCCTCGATGCCGACGGCCAGCATTTTCCGGAAGATGTCCCGGTGCTGGCGGAGGCGCTCACACAGCATCCCGGCGCCCTGATCGTGGGCAGCCGCAACCTGCAGGCCGAGAACATGCCCGGCGGCAATACCTTCGCCAACCGTTTCTCCAATTTCTGGTTCCGGGTGCAGACGGCCCGCTCCCTGCCCGATACCCAGACGGGATTCAGGGCTTATCCGCTGGACCGGCTGCCGAGCCTGCGGATCCTGACTTCCCGGTATGAGGCGGAACTGGCGCTGCTGGTGTTTTCGGCCTGGAAAGGCGTCGAGATGGTGCCCGTCGCCATCCGGGTCTGCTATCCGGAGGACCGGGTCTCGAGTTTCCGGCCTTTCCGCGACTTTTTCCGCATCAGCGTCCTGAATACGCTGCTCTGTGTGCTGGCGGTCGTGTACGGCTATCCCAGCATGCTGGTCCATAAGTTGTTCCCCCAAAAGAAAGCCTGATGATATGAAAGCAAGGCGAGTCTGTTACTGGTGCGTGGTTCTGTTGTTGCTGCTCCCCGTCCGTTGTTTTGCGGCGTCCCAGCCCGCCGATTCGGTCGCATTGTGGGAAGGAGAGAAGATGCGCCATGGTGACCAGGTGCTGCTCTATGCTTTCAGGCCGGAGAAGCCCAATGGAATCAGCGTCATCGTCTGTCCGGGCGGGAGCTATCACTGGCTGGACCGCGACGTTGAGGGCTTTCAAGTCGGCGAATGGCTCAGTGAAAATGGCATAACGGCTTTCGTCCTGTTGTACCGGACTGCCGGATATGCGGAAGTCGCCGTTCCCGTGCGGTTGTTCTTCCGGGGGAGAAGGCATCCCGACATGATCATGGATGCCCAGCGGGCGCTTCAGTATGTCTGGGAGCATGCCGCCGAGTACAGTATCGACCGCGGCAGGATCGGGATGATGGGCTTCTCTGCCGGCGGTCATCTGGTGATGTCCGCAGCCTGTTTCAACGAAAGCGACTTCCTGCAGCTGGCAGGCATTCAGACAGAGGCGGACCTGCGTCCCGCCTTTGTCGTACCGGTGTATCCGGTCGTTACGATGGATCCTCCCTATGTCCACAGGCGTTCGCGGCGCGGGCTTCTGGGGGACAACCGCACAGGCAATAAGACCATGCGGGATTCGCTCTCGCTGGAGAAGCATATCCCGGACAATTGCCCGCCCGTCTTTCTGGTCAACTGTGTGGATGATCCTGTCGTGCAATACCAGAATTCGGTGTTGCTGGATTCCGCTTTGACACAGAAAGGCATCCCGCATACATACATCCAGTATGAAGCGGGCGGACACGGCTTCGGGGCCAGCGATGTGAAAGGCAGCCCGGAATGCCGTGAATGGAGAAAAGAATTCCTCCGCTGGCTGAAGTCGCTCTATCCCTCTTCCTTGTAGGACTTCCGGTCTTTCTTGCCGTTATACGTGTAGTGGATGGCGTCGACGACCTCATACATCGTCGGGACCTTGTAAGCTTCCAGCTTGGATTTGATGAAAACGGCCACGTCGTGTTTGTCGAAGGACGCGGCGTCATCGGTCACGACCAGCAGTTTCAATACCTGGCCGATGACAGGATGCTTTCCGGCGACACAGATGCAGTCCTTGATCCCGGGATAGGCGGAAGCGGCACTTTCGACTTCGATGGGATTGATCTTGTAACCGCCCACGTTGATCACGTCTCCGGCGCGGCCGGTGAGATGGATCATGCCTTCCTCGTCGAAATAGCCGAGGTCCGAGGTATGGATCTTCCCGTCGGCGAGGACAATCTTCGTGTTCTCCTCGTCATTGACGTAGCCGCTCATGATGCCCAGGCCCGATACGACGAGGGTCGAATCCGGGGCAATCTCGATGGTGACGTTCTTATACGGGCGTCCGATGCAGCCTTCCATGTACTTCCCGTCATTGAAGTCGTATGCCGAGGCGCTTCCGAACTCGGTGGAGCCATAGCCATTGTAAAGCCGTGAATGGGGCAGGGCCTTGCTCAGCTTCTCCATGTCATCCTTTGATATGGGAGCGGCGCCCGTCTCGATAAAGGCGATCTTGTCGGCCAGGGAGCACAGTTTCTCATAGGAGTACTGCATGATGATGCGGAGGCTGGCGGGGACCAGGAAGGCAGCGAACTCCTTGAAGGGAAGGTCGAAGGTCTTGAAAAAGGCATTCATGTCCTTGAGCCCGTCCAGGATGCACACGGTTCCTCCTGCACTCAGCGTCGGATGGATCTTGAACAGGGAGGCGATATGGTTCAGCGGACCGCTGACGATAAACAGAAGATTCTCGCTGAAAGGGAAGCGGTCCGTGAAATTCTCCGAACTGGACGTAAGGCTCAGTTCGGAAAGCATGGCGCCTTTTGACTTGCCGGTGGTTCCGGTCGTGAAAAGCGCATCCGCGATGCCTGCCGGGAATCTGAAGGCCTCGACTTCCTTCCTGACGCTCTGGGCCCACTCTTCGGGGGCATCGTGCGCAATGGGAACGGCGACAGCCTTGAGGTAATGCGCCGCGCAGTAGTTGACGAGGAAATCGATGTTCTGATTCGTCCTGAAGACATACGGATCCTGCGGCTTGAGCCCGCCGGCTTTCAATTCTTCCGCCTTCCGGATAATGGCATCCCACAGCTGGGAATAGGTCATGCTGTCTTCTCCGCAGATGACGGCGACCTTGTCCGGCTTGGACAGGGCATATTGCTTGATCTTGTTTTCCAGCGACATTTTCGCGCGGACCATGTTCGTGATGGACGCGATATTCTTGAAGTTCTTGGGCGTTACGTCCTCGGAGTCAAGGAGGACATGATATTTGGCAGATAGAACAAAAAGAATCGTTGCGATGCCCAGCGAATCGAGTTCGGTGAAAAGGAAGTCAGCGTCAAAATCCACGGCCGGGAGGACATCTTGTAACAAGGATTTAATTTCTTCTGTTTTCATGATTTATTAACTTTGAAAAATAATATTGTCTGCGATATCTTTGCTTGCCACGAGGGCGATCTGCCGCCGTTCTTCGTCGGCGATGTGCGAGACGACGGTTACGTCAGGATGCGAAAGGGCGAGCAGCAGGGACAATTCGCCATAGCCTTCGTCACGATAATCCACGGACTGCAGTCCCGTCAAGTCCCGGCCTGTTACCGAAGCAGCGCTTTCTCTCAGATTGCGCCGGACGCAGCGCTCGATCTCCTTCCCTTTGTACACATAGCGTCCTTTCACAAGGGAAGCCAGGTCGTCCGGCTGCCCCGTGAAGAGGGTTTTCAGGGTAATGGGATGCCGCCGGGCCCGTCCCTTCTTCGTGGTCAGGAAACTGAACAGGAACGGAGGGACCAGGTAGGCCATCAGCACGACGGAGAACATGCCGATGATCGTCACTTCTGCCAGGGAATGCATGGCAGGATGCTTCGCGACGATCAGCGTGCCGATGCCGACGAACATGATGGCGCCGGATTGCAGGATGCTGCTCTTGTAGGACTTGAGGATGGACCGTTGCCGGGAATACTCGAACTGGCATCCTTCGGTCATGAAGATCGTATAGTCATCGCCCTGGCCGAAGATGAAGGTCGCCAGGATGATATTGACGATGTTGAACTTGATGCCCAGCAAGGCCATGATGCCCAGGATCCACACCCAGCTGATGGCCATCGGCAGGAAGGAGATGATGGCCAGTTCGATGCGCCCGAACGAAAACCAGAGGAAGAAGAACACGATCAGGGAGCATGCCCAGCCGATGTAATTGAAGTTGTCGGAAAGGCTGCTGGTCATGGACTTGTTGATGCTGCCGATCTCGAAGCAATGGTCCCCGAAGATGCTTTTGGCTTCCTCCATGTCTTCGGGCTGGACGTTGACGGGGCTCACCACATAGCAGGTTCCGTTGTCGTCAGTGCTGGTGAGATTCTGTTTGAAAACGGTTTCGAGGAGCGGTTCGAAATACGCCAGGTCGTGCGGGGCGAGCGAAGACGAAGAAGCGACCAGCTGGTTGAAGGAGGAAAAGGCAGCGGGGGCGAAGCCCGCCTTCCGGGCCTCTTCGTTGAAGACAGCAGTCAGTTCGTCACGATGGCGGTCGACGAAGCGATTCCAGCCTGACAGCCGCCGCTGCTGCTCCTGCCGGGTCGCAAGGAAGGACAGGACTTCATTCTGCTTCGTCAGGATACCGGCCGAGGACAGGCTGTCGATGCGCGCTTCGTCCTGTTTGATGCTTTCCAGCGCCTCGTCGGCCGTGCGGCCGCTCCCGTACACATACAGGCTCCGGGCCGTATGGGTCGTATCTTTGGTCATCAGGTCCTCGAAATACTGCATTTCCCGCTTCTGGTCCGCCGTCATGTAGTTCATGTGTGACATGTCGGAATCAAATTCCGTATGGAAGCTGAAATACAGCAGGACGAGGGTAACGATGACAGTTCCGGCAACGATCCAGGGACTCTTCTCGGGCGAAAGGGAGGAAAGGTATTCGATGAGACGGCCGTTGGCGCGTTTCCTTCCCCTGTATGAAGTCACATAATGCGGCAGGTAGAGGAGCACGAACAGGATGGTGCCGACCAGAAGCAGGGAGGCGAAGAGGCCCAGGTCGCGCAAGGCTGTCGATTTGAGCGGGACCAGTGCCAGGAAGGCGCCGACCGTGGTGATGTTCCCGACGACAAGGGGCGAGGCGATCTCCTTCAGCGCCAGCCGCCGGTCGGGCTGGTAGGCCAGATGGGATATCAGGTGCAGGGGATAATTGATGGCAATGCCGATAATGACGCTGGAAATGCCGATGACGATGATCGACACATTGTCGCGGAACATCGCCATGCTTCCGAGGGCGAAGAGCAGGCCCCAGCCGACGGTCAGGAAGATCAGGAGGATGTTCCTGAACGAACTGAACGAATAAGCCAGGACCAGGATGATCAGGATGACGGAAAGGGCGATGGCCAGGATGCTGTCCTTCTTGATCCGGGAGGAGTTCCCGACCGCGATGGCAGGTCCCCCGATCATGTCGACGGTAACGTCCGGATAGTGCTCCTGCATCTGCAGCGACACATCTTCCAGGTAACGGATGAGTTTCGCGTTGTTGCTCGTCTCGCTGTTCCCAAAGGGCGAATCCAGCATCACGACGGCCCGGCTCATGTCAGGCGTGAAGATGTAACCGTCGTATAATTCAAAGCCCACCTGACTGTAGGAAGCCTGGAGCCGGTCCATGACCGGGCTGAAAAGCCCCAGCGGATCATGTGAGATGCTCTTCGTGACGACGGCCGGATGCGGGAACATCAGGATCTGTTTGTCTTTTTCCAGCGCAGTGGAAATATATCCGGGGACGGCCAGGAGGCTGTCCATCCTCGCCAGGTCGCGCTCAGTCAGGAAGAACGGAGCATGATCGTAGACAAATTCCGAGATACCGGAAATGGCGTCCATGTCGATCTGTCCGGAGAGACTCCCGCACCATCCTCTCGCATCATTCTCGACGGCGGTATTGACGAAATAGTCGATGGCCTCGACCGTATGGTCGGCATCCCCGGGGTTGGAGAACAACAGCAGGAATCTGTCTGCGCCGGAGATGTTCTGATAGATGGACATCTGCTCCCGCTCGCGCGTCCCGAGCGGCAGGAAATCACTGATGTCCTCGCTGAAGTCCAGTTTTATGAGCAACGCGGCAAAGATGACGGAGAGCACGATGAGGGATACCCTCCTGATGCTCCGTTTCCTCTCGAAAAAGTCATAGATGTCCGTTATCTTCATTGTGCCTGTTCTACTTCAGCTTCAATTTCAGCATACCGGGAAATGTAATATTTTCGCATGTAGGAGGCCCGGGCTTTAGGCGTATCTCCATGCTCCCGCATTTCTTCGGGCGTAATCCGCCTGTCGATTTCCAGCCGGATGGGATAGGGATTGAGCAGGCGGCCGTGCTTGGGAAGCGCTTTCCCGGCGCCGTGCAGGATGACGGGAAGGATGTCCAGGTCCAGCATGTCCGCCAGGTAGAAAGCACCCTGATGGAAGCGGCCGATGCTGCAGTCCATGGAACGCGTGCTTTCCGGATACACGGCAATGCTGTAGCCTTTGCCGGCGAGTTCACGAAGCCGCGGGGCGATGGTCTCAAGGCCTTTCGATGCCGGGAGGAAATCGGCCTCGCGGATGATAAAGCCATATAAGGGATTGTGCCATACCCAGTCGGCCGTAAGGATGACCAGCCGGGGTGTCAGGGAAAGCATCGCCAGCAGGTCCAGGTGCGACTGGTGGTTGCAGATGATGACGGCGGGGCGGGAAAAATCCTCGTCCGTATTTCCCGTGACCGTGAAAGGGTTCCCGAACCGGCCGAACAGGGATGTCCCGAATCTGGCTGCCCAGCAGATGAACCTGTGAAGTTTTTCTTTCTTTTCTTCCGAACGCTTTCCGAATTTCAGGAAGAAAAAGGCGCCGGGTGTCACCAGGAACAGCATGAAGAAGACATAGAAAAGAAAGATGGACACCGTTTTGAAAAAACGGAGGATCTTCCGGGGCATGCTGATGGGGGAGGACATCTCAGGCAATGGTATAGATTGTACTTTCTGCCTTGAAACGGCAGGTCCTTCCTTCTGAAAGTTCCTCGTCAAAAGCGCAGACAAGGACCGTATGGGCTTCGCCCTTCCTCAGGAGCATCTTCGCGTCCCGGACGGCCCAGACAGAAGATTCGTCTCCCTGGGAGTAGGTGATATTGTATCCGTGGCACTTCGTCTGGATGGCAATGGCGGAAGCGATGGTGTTGTGCGTGCTCTGCATGAATACGGTCGGCTTGAGCTGCTCTTCCCGGTTGTTGACGATGTCTTCCAGGAAGATGGTACTCAGTTCGAGCATCCCTTTCGAAGTGGCCGCGATGATCGCGTCAGGCCGGGCGATCCCGGCATCCCGGAGGGCCGTAAAGGCGGACAGCAGGCTGGCTTTCATCACCCTGCTCATGCGCCGTGTCTCCATGGGCGGCAGGAACTCCCGCAATCCGCTGAGTTCCTCTTCGCTGGAAACGATGCTACGGGCGGCGATGCTGATGCGGGATTCATCCTTCAGGGGACGTTCATCCGTTCCTGGCCGGGCTTTGCTGAGAATCAGGGAGGAATCGTTTCCCCCGAAGCCGAAGGAATTGCACATGACATAGTCCAGGTCGACGCCAGTGCGTCCCGGGGACGGGATGACGCCGTCGGGCATGGGATGCTGCCAGCCCAGCGAAGCGGGCACGAAGTCATTTTCCATGGCCAGGATGCAGATGACCGTCTCGACGGAGCCGGCCGCGGAAGTGGTGTGCCCGGTGTAGGACTTGGTGCTGGACATGTCCGGCAGATCCGCCCCGAACACCCGTTTGAACGCAGCGCTCTCGGAGGCGTCATTGTCGGGCGTGCCGGTGCCGTGGGCATTGATATACTTGATGTCTGCTGGCTGTAACCCGGCCATCTCGAGGGCTCCTTCCATGGCCAGCGTGGCACCGTCGCCGGTCTTGGAGGTGGCCGTCTGGTGGAAGGCATCGCAGCGGTTTGCATAGCCGCGGACATAGGCCAGGCTCTTCGGCGCATTTTTCTGAAGCACGACGAAAGCGGCTCCCTCACCCAGGTTCAGGCCGGCCCGCGTTTCGTCGAAGGGACGGCATCGCTCCCGGTCCAGGATCATCAGGGTATTGAATCCGTTCAGATGAAGTTTGCTCAGGGGCTCCGAACCGCCGGCGACGACCAGATCGACCTCGTCATTCTTCAGCATCTCTGAGCCGAGCATGATGGCATTCAGGGCGGAGGAACATGCCGTACAGATGGTGCAGCACTTTGCGCCCTGAAGGCCCGAATAAAGGGCGATCTCCTCGGTGCTCCGGCCGCATTCATGGCTGTGGGGCATGCCCAGCAGTTCGGGATCGGTTCCTGTTTTCTCGAAAATCTGCTCCGTCACGTCCATTACGCCCACGGTGGTTCCTGAGATCAGTGCCACCCGTTTATTGGAAACGTCTTGGATCCCGGCTTGTTGCAGGGCTTCCCGTACGGCAAGCGCTCCCATGACCGAGGTCCTGCTGACAGTCTCATCGCCGGAAATCCCCAGCATCTGCTTCATCTCTTCGGTCGACAGTTTGATCTCTCCGACCGGTATGTCCGTATGTACAGACGGGAGATACTTCATCCGGCCGATCCCCGACGCCTTGTTTTTCAGGGAGTCGAGGACCTCCTGCTTGTCATTGCCGATGGCACAGAGAATGCCCATGCCTGTCACCGAAATTACCCCACTCATTGTCTTTGCCATGGTATTATTTGATTTTCAGCATTTCCAGGTCAGCGATAAAGGAATCCTCCGCCTCGCAGTCCACCCAGCCACAAAGCATCACGGAAGGTCTCGTCGCAGAAACCGTCGCTTCGATGATCCGGTTCATGGCCGCTTCGTCCCGATGGGGCAGCAGCACCAGCGTGGTTTCCCCTTTGATGCTGTTCTTGACGGCGATTTCTCCCAGGACGACATTGGGAAGCGTATTGATGAAGATGGCCGGGCTGGGGAAGAACTCTTCGGGATTGGAGAACGTGGAGAGATGTTTCCGGTCGGCCAGGACGGAACCGTTTTGCGTGAAGATAAACATGGCCCGGTCTTCCGGATCAGCGTCCTCCAATGCATCTTTGGCGAGCAGGCTCGTCCCTGCATAGGCAAGCCGGCTGTAGAGATCCATCTTGAAGAACCGGGAGCCGTCTGCCAGATACTTTTTGAATATCTCCGTGATGAGCGCTGAACCGCGGTTCTCAAGCGGGACGGCCTGATCATCGATCCATAGTCCGTCGGGCGTAACGCGAAGGCGCTTGGCTACATCATATTCCGCTTTTGCGGGAGCGGCTGCAGGTGCAGGCGTCCTGGCGTAGATCATCGCGCCGTTGCAGCTGCCGAATCCGGACTGCAACTTGATGAAGGCTTTTTTGTCGGTCGGTTCGGGATGGTCGCATACGCGGATCTTTCCGCTGACGCCCATCTCTTCAAACCCGGGCGTGGGAGGGATTACCCCTTCATTCAGGGCGCACATCATGATGATCGACTCGACGACGCCGGAAGCGCCGAAGGTGTGTCCATAGTGCGGCTTGACCGTGGTGGTAAGGATGTCGCCCAGTCCGGCGCCTTCAATGGCCTTGGATTCCATCTGGTCGTTGAACATGGTCGCCGTACCGTGTGCCGCGACACAGGCCAGCATGGGTTTCAATTCCGGGGTCAGGACCTTCTTGATGGCACGGCACACGCCGTCCCCACTGGGAATGGGTGCGCTGACATGGTATGCGTCATTGTTGAGACATCCGTCAACAATGTACCATGAATCTGTATCCGCAGGAAGATTCCCGGACATCACGACCGTGGCGGCGCACTCTCCAATGTTGAGGCCCAGTCGCTCGATGTCAAAAGGCCTGCAGGGTGATTGAGACAGGGCTTTCAATGCTTCAAAGCCAGCCAGGACAAAGGCGGAGAGGATATCGATGCCACAGACGACAGCCGTATCGTAATACCCCGAGGAGATAAGCCTGTCGGCCAGCATCTGTGCCGTCGCTCCGGATATGCAGGCATTGCTGACCGTAACCGGATCATTGACAAAGCCCAGATGGCGTGCGACCTTCTTCACTGCGATGTCGGGAGCGAGATAGTTTCCGTCTTTTTCGGGAACGTCTCCCAGTTCGTCGATGCCGGCCGTGGAGGTGCCCACGATCAGGATCGTCCGCGGAGAAGAAGGATCTGCCGGGCAGCGGGCCAGCGCGTCGGTCACGGAATGAAGGACCAGCGATTCAAACCAGCTGAAACCGTCCTTTTTTAGAGCGGCTCTCTGTCCCTCAGAGAAGATGCCGACGCAGAAGCGCCCCGGGACACCGAGGCAGCCATCCATCAGCTTCAGACTTGTTTCGCCGCGCCTGACGGCTGCATAGTTTTCTTCGGTCGTCAGGCCGAGAGGAGAAGTTATATTTGTTGATAGTATTCTTGTCATAAAAACTCAAAAATACAAATTTAGCGCTTTTTATATAAAAAATAACGGTTTCCGTCTGTGATTTGTTATCTTTGCAACCCCAAAAACAGATGCCCATGATTACGCTGCCTCATGAATTCGACGACATCCGTCCCTATTACGATTCGGAAATCCCCGCCGCCATGGAGCGGATGGCCTCCGATCCCATCCTGACGCCGGCCCTTCGTTTTTTGGACGAAGATATCGACGTGAACGCTTTCCGGGCGAAGCTGCGGCAGATACGGACCATCGAGCAGTTCCAGGACGAAGTGATGGTTCCCCTGTGCAGCGCGCTGGTGGCCAAGACCATGACGGGTTTCAATTCTACCGGCGTCGAGGGTATCGATACTTCCTATGGCACACTCTACGTGTCCAATCACCGCGACATCGTGATGGACGCCTATCTCCACCAGATCGTGCTTAACAAATACGGCAAGCCGACCTGCCACATCACCTTCGGCAGCAACCTGATGGAGCCGCAGTTCGTGGTCGACTTCGGCATGTCGAACAAGATGTTCCGCACCGACCGCAAAACCAGCAACATCCGCAGTTTCCTGCACTCGTCGATGCATCTGTCAGCCTATATCAACTATGTGGTCTCTCACGGCGATTCGCTGTGGATCGCCCAGCGTAACGGGCGCACCAAGGACGGCCGTGACCGCACCGAACCCGGACTGGTGCGGATGCTGCTGATGAACGGCAACGAGAAGGCGCAGGTGGAGGCCCTGCACATCACGCCGCTGTCCATCTCCTACCAATGGGAGCCTTGCGACATCCTCAAGGCCGTGGAGCGTTACCGCACGCTCGGCGGGCAGCCTTATGTCAAGGCCCATGGCGAAGACCTCCAGAGCATCATCACGGGCATCACGCAGCAGAAGGGCAAGGTGCATCTGGCTTTCGGAACACCGATTGACGTGTCGGGTTTCAGCGACCCGCTCAAGCGCGAAGACATCGCAGCCATCGCCACGCAGATCGATGCCCAAATCTGGCGGGAATACCGTCTGTGGGACACCAACTATGTGGCCTACGACCTGCTTAACGGCACCAGCCGTTTCGCGGGCTGCTACGATCCGGCCGTCAAGGATCAGTTCGTCGACAAGATGGAGCACGACATCGCCGCCTATCCCTCCCTCGACTCCGAGAAACTCCGCGAGCTCTTCCTGAAAATCTACGCCGGACCGGTCTACGACAACCCAGAAGCGTTGAAGTAGTCTTTTCCGGGAGCAAAAACCCCCTGTTTTGCTCCCCAACTGTCCAAAATGATCCTCGCAGGAGCAAATCCAATGATTTTTGCTCCCGCTACATCTCTCAACGTTTTATTTGTCATTATCGCAGCTTTTCAGTAAATTTGATTTTCTGTTAAGCG
>JAEEGK010001052.1_pt1 | contig 68715 bp, 57 predicted proteins | sample 8958771 | NCBI WGS metagenome assembly JAEEGK01 (sample SAMN16246547, study PRJNA631951) | gut metagenome | biome: gut microbiome; feature: rumen; material: SC-attached | host: Bos | place: Iran: Karaj | collected 2018-10
CTGACGAGCTGAACTTCCCCAATCCGTCGTTTTTCTTCAAGTACTTCAAGAAACACACGGGGTTGACCCCGAACCAATATAGGAATAGTTGATTGGCAATCCGCAATTCGGGCGCAGACTTGGGTTGCGGAATGCGTAGAAAGATTTCAGGTCGATGGCTATGTAGGTACGCTGCTTCATGTCCGCAAAGATACAAAATAATGCCGCAGACCGAAAGCTACTAATTTGTTCTCAGATTATTTCGTACTTTTGACCGCTGAAAACAAACAACCTATGCCGTCGCCTTTCATCAAATACATCCAAAATGAGCAACATTACACCGAGGTAATATCAAGGGTGTCCACGGTGAAGCAGTCGTTATGGATTGGAACAGCCGACATCAAGGATCTGTACGTTACGAAGGGCAACGATGTGGTTCCATTCCTTTCAACCCTTGCCGAACTATTGAAGAAGGGTGTTGATGTGAGGTTGATACACGCCAAAGAACCAGGGCCAATGTTCAGGGATGATTTTGACCGATACCCAATACTTGCGACTGACCTGGAAAGAGTGTGCTGTCCGAGAGTGCATTTCAAGCTGATGATATTCGACTTGGAAACTGCTTATATTGGCTCGGCAAATTTGACAGGCGCGGGTATGGGTATGAAAAGTGAGAACCGACGCAATTTCGAGGCTGGCATTCTCACCAACGACCCAGAGTTTGTCGAAGCCGCCGTCAACCAGTTCGACAAGGTATGGATGGGGGCGTGGTGTAAGAATTGTGGCCGGAAGGATGTTTGTATTGATAGGATAGGGTAATCTTCAGGACATCACAGATAATCTAATGTCTGACCTTTTTTTGCTCGTTCAATGATGCTTTTAAATGTATCGATATAAGGTTCGGAGGAAGCGCTTTTTACGTCGCTTGGATTGTTTTCAAGATGATCGTCACCTTCTATAGTAAACATTTTGTTCAAGACCTTCCATCCATATTTTTTTCCAGCAGTATCTCCATAATAGCAAATAAAGAAACAATGCAATTGCGTCTTAGTGTACAACCAAACTATTTTTGCTCCATTGTAATCTTCTGGTTTTTCGCCGCCTAACAAGTATTGAAAATCAGTCAAACTCGTATCGTTTGAAATAAATTTTCTTTTCACCAGTTCATTATACAATGTTTTAAAGAAAACGTTTTGTTTGTTCTTGTTGATTTCAAGATGTTCAGGGAAAGGCAGGGGAAAAGGTTTATTGGAAAGCTTAAATTGATTGTCTTGTCCTGTTGAATTGTTTTTTTTCCGAAATTCTGCGATTGTAATTCTTATTGTGTCTTCACATTCGGTAAGCAGTTCGTTGGTAATATCAAGATAGTCGGGGTTTTGAATTATTTTTTCGATTATGTCCTTAGTAAAACTATCCATTTTGTACTCATTGACCATACGAAATAGTAAATCTTGCTTATATAAATCCTTCGCTTTCTGGAAGTAAATAGCAGTATTGTTATCATTAATGAATTCTCCTTCTCTACTAAACATTCCACCGAATACCGAAGCAAGCTCTTTGTCTTCATTGACGTATTCATTAAATTGTTCGGCAACTAAATGGAAATCGCTTTCAAAAGACTCAGAGTTCTCAAGTTCACCACCCAGTTCAACCATTAACATAGAGCAGTTTATTCCTCGACCAATTGAAATTAAAGTCTCTTGAATCTTTTGTTTCTCGCCTGGTTGCAATTGATTATACTCTCTAACAAAGCCTTCTTCATCTTGTTGCTTATACGCATCGAACAGCGCATCAACTCTGTTATTTGAGCAATAATCATTAAATGTCGCTAAGACAAGGTACTCAGGCAACTTCATTATTAGTTTGAAAATATCTCGGGGTGTGTGTTTGATTGCATCAAAGTCAAAATCTATTTCTTGTAACAATTCGGGGTCAAACATCCATTTTCCTTTAGAATCATAATAATCTAACACACAGTTAAGGGGGAGGACAATTTCAAAAGAAAACAACAAATATTTAACCCATTCAATTTCGGTGTTTTTTTTGTTTTGAGGAGGAATACATCCGTCTGATATCATAGACTTTTCCTGTTCCTCATAGTTTTGAAGATTGTCATGCAGGGTCTTAAGAAATCGCACTTCTTTATCGTATTTATGTGCGATTTGCTCAAGTTCTATTCTATATTCTTCCTTTATGCGTCGTAATTCTTTAAGGCTCATAGATTATGATGTTTTACTTTTTTCATTAGTTGATTGAATTGTCTTTTGGTAAGCGTGTTGAGTTGCTCGGCAAGTACGTCGAGATTGACTTTTTCGGTCTTTTCTTCAAACACTGAGGCCAAAGCGGCGTCATTCTCGGCGGATTCAAAATGCCCCATATAGCCCTCGGTTATTTTGAGGCTACTATGAGCGAATAGTTCTTGAACTTTAAGATTATCAACGCCCTTCTTTTTGGCGGCTTTGGCGAAACTATGACGACTCACATGGAACGAGAGTTTTTTCTCAATTCCAGCCAAATCAGCAATCTTTTTCAGCTCTTTGTTGATGAGAGCAGTCTTTGCTCCGATACGGGCATACATTTTTTCTTTCTCCTCGGCGGGAAGAACATCTTTTTCTTCCTGAGTGATGGCCTGACACCAGGTTTCCGCTGGGTCTAATATTGGGAAAATGTAGTCTGCGGCCTTGACGTTTCTTTTGTGATAGTGGGCAAGTATTGCTTTTGCGGGTTCGACCAGGGCAAAATCCCGTGTTTTATGGTTTTTCCCCATTTCATATTGGATTCTTCCGTCTGCAGTGATGTTGCCCCAACGTAATTGGATAAGGTCGCCCACGCGGATGCCAGCACAATAGAAACTAAAAAGGAAGTAGTTGCGACAATGCCAAATCAAACTTCCCTCTGGCAAGTCAAGGGCTTTGATGCTATCTATTTCACTTTGATCTAACTTGTCTTTCGTGGTTTCCACCCCTTTCAGCTTGTATGTGAGGAATGGATTCTTGTCCACGGGGATGATTTTGTCAACCTCAATGGCGCGGTTAATCAACGCCCTGAATGCTTTCATAATAACTTGAATACTGTTAGGATGAAGCATCTTTTCGGGGTCGCGCTCATTATGCATAGTGTGTAAATAAGCCTCAAATTTTGCAATAAACGGTGTGGTCAGTTCTGAAAAGGACAAGTCTCTCACATTTCCTTTACTATCAGTGAGAAACACTTCTAGTTTTCTGCAAAAGCCTACATATTTTCTCCAGTTTCTAATCCCACCCGCATCGTGGACTTCTTGGGTGCGGCGTTTAGCATATTCAAGAAAAGATATCGGATGTTCAACGCTTCCAATCTTCTCAATCACTTTGTCAGCCGTTGCCACTCCTTCATCCTTGCAATCTTGATACTTGGATAATACAGAATCCAGCTCGCGCTTCAATCGTTCATTCAATACGTCGGCATTATGGCATGAAGACCTAACCTCTTTTTTCTTTTGATTCCAGTCGGTTTTCTTATCCAACACGACCGTGGTCTTAATGCGTTTATGCTTTCGGTTCTCCGTAATGCGTAGGTAAACGGCATACTTACCAGAGGCGTTGGGCTTATTATCCAATTCAAATGTAAAGGTCATTTTTTTATTTTTCGCAAAGGTACACATTATTAATATAAGCGTATGGCATAAAGGTTCATTTGACGAAAAATAATCACATAATAAGAACTTTCAAATAATTGAATTTGCAAAATAATGGGCGATAAACCCTGCAATAGCGAGGGAAACACTATTTTAGCGCCCAAATAATACTATTCAAATAATGCGTTTGACAATGTTAGTACCTCTGGCAGAACTACTCATAAATGAAGCCAATTCTACTGAAACATAGCTGAAACATTTTTGGTTTTTGCTTCATATTGGTTCATTTCATTGCATAATTAGTCAAAAATGCAATTTTGTAATAATCTAATATTCACATCGTTGCATAAATTTACAAGTTTTCAAAAAGTTATTGATGATTTCCTGCGGGAGTACGAAAAGAAAAGCCGCTGAAAAGCGGCTTTTATTATTTTCTATAGCACGGTTTCATGCAGTTTAAAAATCTGCTCAACCTGTTTTTCGTATTCTTTCAAAGCATTGATTTTCTTGATTTTCCTCCAGATGTCTTGCGGCGCATCAAAACTATGCATCAGATATGACCATAGTTCTTTCATTCGTCCCAAGACCTTCGGACTGCCACCAGCATGGTGCAGCCTATCTTCATAAAGGTCAATAATATAAGCATGCAGCCGTTCGGTCTTATTCTGCTGTTGTAGAGGCGCATTGCTTGTGTCTCGTTCAATGTCATTTGCGATTTCTTCCGCCAAAAAAGGATTCGCCAAAATTCCACGTCCCAACATGAATTGGTCAACGGGACGCACCGCCTCGTGAATACGCTCAAAGCTTTCAACCGAAACGATATCTCCATTATAAACCAAGGGCGCATTAATACTAGGAATTAATGCCGCAAACCGTTCCACGTCGGCTTCTCCCTTGTAGAGCTGTTTCCCTATACGCGGATGGATGATTAATTCACTCAGCGGAAAGCGATTGAAAATGGGGAGGATGGCATTAATCTCATCGTCATTGAAATACCCCAATCGGCACTTTACGCTGAATTTGATGTCGATTTCCTCAAAAACCCGTTCAAGCAGTTCCTCCACCTTGTCTGGATAGGGCAGGAGTCCACATCCGCGTTTTTTGTTGGCTACTCTCGGAAACGGACAGCCCATGTTAAGGTTGATTTCCTTGTAACCCAATTGTTTGCATTGCTTGGCAAAACGCAAAATCTCCTCCGCATCGGTGCTAAGGATCTGTGGCGTTAGCGTTTCAACATCGTTGCATTTTGGGTCGATTTCCTCGCCTTGCAGGTTTTTCGCGTGTTCTTCTTTATGAATGCCCGTGAAGAACGGCGTATAAAACTTGTCGATTCCGCCAAAATGTCGCTTAAACACGTTGCGGAAGGGTGCGTCAGTGATGCCCTGAAAAGGTCCTAAGGAGAGAAACGGTTGGCTCATTTCTTCTTGCGCTTGGCGGTTTTCTTGGCTGGTTTGGTGTCGGCTCTGTTCCATTTGACGAGGCTCACGGCACCCCAAGTGATGAACAGCACAAAGGTGAGATATACCGCAATGCGACTGAGGTAGTCGCCGTGCTTGGCATAGAAGGTGACCTTGGTGTTGGCTTTTAAGGTCTCGCGGATGGCATCGGGCACCCAATAATGGGTTTGTTGCAGCACGTCGCCGCGTTGATTAATAAACCCCGAACGACCCGTGTTGGCTGAGCGGGCGATGCAGCGTCGGTTTTCGATGGCGCGCAGTTTAGAGAACTCGAAATGCTGGCGATAGCCAGGCGTATGACCCCACCAACCATCGTTGGTGATGACGAAAATCAGGTCGGCGCCTTTCTTGCAGAAGGTACTGACATACTCACCGAAAGCCGATTCATAACAAATGGGAACAGCCACTTTATGACCGTCAAACGTCATGATTTTCGATTCAGGGTCGGTCTTTAACGTGCCGCGTGCGATGCCCATTGTGATGCTGTAGTTCTTCAGGAAGCCCATCCATTCGGGGATGGCCTCCACTCCAGGCGTGAGCTGCGACTTGTTGCGGTACTGCATATTAATCGTGTCGATGAGCAACGCCGAGTTGTGGCAATAGTAAAAATGCCTGCCGTCGCCAATGTCGCGTGCTGGGAAGTCGCTCTCCATGCCTCGAGGCACAAACTCGTAGGTGGTACCGCCAATGACGAAAGCCATCTGCGGGAATCGTTTCACATAGTCGTGAAGGGTGTGGAGTGCTTTTACGTTATCGATTTCATGCAGCCAAATGCCCTCCTGAATGGCTGACTCACTGCTGATCACGAATCGCGTTTTTGGTGTGACCAAAGGAAGCGATAGATTAATGTTGTTCTGAATGACTTGGTCGTAAAATTGGGAGTCAAACTGTTCGTTCCAAGGGTCGCAGTTCTGTTGCACGACGATGACTTCCGTGTCAGTTCCTTGTTCTTCGTAATGATTGTACCTCCAGTTGCTGCCGAGAATGGGCAACAGCATCACCACCAATTCGATTCCGAGGTTGATGAAGAGCCTTTTGGCCTCTTTCGACTTGAAGAAAAGGATGATATTGGTGATTAATATGTTGACTGCCAAAATCCAAAGCGTTCCGCCGGCCACGCCCGTGTATTCGTACCATTGTATCCATTCGATTCGGGTGGAGAATACGTTGCCCAAATTGAGCCACGGCCATTTGATCGCCCATAGATAAGTCAGCATTTCAAAGGCCATCCAATAGGGGATGAGGAAAAAGTTGCCCCAAGGGTTGTTGCACACTTTTTTCTTCGTGAGGTGAAACACGTTGAACACGATGGCCATAAACAAGGAATTCAGTATCCAAGCGGCAGTGGCGGCTGGGGTGGAGTTCCAAATCCACCAGGTGGTGGCCACGTTCCAGATGAGAAAGGTAAGGAATGAAATCCAAAATAACTTGCCTTTATCGCCTTTGGCGATGCGGTCTTCGATTAGCAACAAGGGTACAAAAGCGATGAAAATCAAAGGTGCAATGCCCCATGTGGGCCATGCTGCGGTGAGTAATCCTCCGGATAATAGTGCCAGCAGTATTTTGAGTGTTTTGCTCATGACGATGAAAATTTTGCGCAAAAGTACGAAAAACCGCGTGTTGGCTTTCCGTTTTTCAAATATTTCAACAAATGCGTCTTTTTTCTCCATTTTATAATTGGAGATTGAAAAAAAGACTATTTTTGCACAAATTTTTGTCCGATGAAGAAAGTATATAAGGTTGCAGGTCATCAGTTTGGAGTTATCATGCCTGATAATGACATGAGTTGGAGCGTTATGGAACCTTATCAACCATTTCAGTCAGACGATTCGGATGATTGTGTTTTTACTGCCGAATTGATAGAAACCATGCCCGATATAACAAACAAGAAGCGGGTTACGGTGAGTTGTGAGGGATCTGATATGCCTCGTATTGAACTATATGAATGGGAAGGACAGTGGTTGATGGAAATTGCACCGGCTATGAATGCTCCCATTAGGGTTTATTTGACTACCGACAAGGCTTTCAAACATGCGAGATTCTGCTTGTTGGGCAGCATCCCTTTCTCCATTAATACGGTGATGATGCTGATGTTTGCCTTTGCGACCGCGCGCAAGAATACGCTCTTGATGCATTCTTCTGTAACGATGAAAGACGGTAAAGGCTATCTTTTCTTAGGTAAGAGCGGTACAGGAAAAAGCACGCATAGTCAGTTGTGGATTAATAATATTGAAGGATGCTCCTTGTTGAATGATGACAACCCGGTGATTCGTGTCTCTGAGTCAGGTGAGGTCCGTGTTTATGGGTCTCCATGGAGCGGAAAGACGCCTTGCTATCGCAACCTTGACGTGCCAGTGGGAGCTATTGTCACTTTGCAACAAGCCAAGACAAACAAGATACGTCGTCAGTCACTGCCCGAAGCTTATGCTTCTGTGTATGTCTCGTTCTCTGGTTATCGATTTATTAAGGAGATGGCAGACGGCTTGCACATCACCAATGCAATGGTTGTAAGTAAAGTACCATGCTATCTGCTTGATTGCCTGCCAGATGCTGATGCTGCTTTCCTCTGCTATCAAACGGTTACGAAATGAGGGAAGAAGCCTTTTCGCCTGATGCACAGAATTTGGCTCAAGTGACGCATCTGCTTGATGAAGGCAAGGTGGTAGTGTTGAAACAAATCTATGGTAACAGTATGTTGCCTTTCATTAGAGGTGGAGTGGACAGTGTCAGGTTGCGTAAACCGGAAGGGGTGAAAGTGGGTGATATTGTATTGGCCGTTTTTGGCGGAAGGCCTATCGTCCATCGCGTGATTGCCATTAATGGAACAAAGGTAACATTGATGGGTGATGGCAACCTGAAAGGGACGGAGAAGGGCAACTTGTCGGAGGTGCTGGGTGTTGTGGATCAGATCATTTCTCCCTCAGGCCGTTGCCGCAAGCCAGGGAATGGTAGGTTGTGGCGTCGTTTGCTCCCGGTGAGGAAGTATCTGCTGAAGGTGTATCGAAAATGGAATAAGATATTTGCTTGACAATTAGCATAAAAACTAATAGATATGAGAACAAAAAAAGGTTATACGCTCCGCCCGTTAGGCACTGAATACATCTTGGTTGCCGAAGGTCTGGAGGTGGCTGATGCCAGCCGTATGATTTCTATGAATTCCACCGCCGCTTTCCTCTGGATGGAAGTGGAGGGAAAGGAATTTGATGCTCAGACCTTGGTTGACTTATTAATTGACAATTGGGACATCTCGCGTGAGACAGCTGCCAAAGACGTCGATGTTTTGTTGGCTTCGTGGAAAAAGGCAGATGTGGTGGAAGATTGACAATTAATAGGCTATTAATTAATAAGGTGTTTTTTGCTGAACGATGACAAACGTTGAAAAACAATATTTTGCATTGTTGCAATCGGCTATCTGGAATCGGCCGGTGGCGATTAATGGTGCAATAGATTGGTCTTCTGTCATGCGTTTGGCAGAACATCATGCCACAGTCACCCTGCTTTGCGACGTTGCATCGAAGATGCCTGCCGACCAGCAGCCCGATACCGAGATGTTGGTCTGGATGAAGAATCAGATGCGCGCCAATTTGTTTTTCCACATGCGTTTGAAGCAGACCTTGTTGCAAGCGGTGAAGATGTTGCGCGATAATGGTATCGAACCCGTCTTGCTGAAAGGCTTTAGCTTGGCTCAGTACTATCCGAATCCCAACCTGCGCCAGTTTGGCGATATCGATCTTTTCATCGGTCTCGATAAGTTTCATGAAGCCTGTGCCGTGTTGCGTTCTCTGCCCGGTTCCTACAACTGGGGTGTGATTCTCGACTCGGGCCGCCATTTCAATATTGAGTTTGGTGACTATTCGCTTGAAATCCATCGTGTCAGCTCCGAAATCATTGATGCGAAGAAAAACGCCTTATATTTGGAGATGGAACGTCAAGGTCTCTTTGTCCATTCACGCGAAGTGGAGTTGGAAGGAGGTCGCTTTCGGATTCCTTCCATGGAGTTCATGGTGCTTTTCACTTTCTTTCACGCTTGGGATCATTTCCTGACAACTGGTGTGGGATGGCGACAATTGTGTGACGTTGCGGTGGTGCTTCATGCCTACTATGGTCAGCTTGATACGGAGCAATTGTGTCGCGACCTCAAAGCCCTCCATTTGATGCAACCTTGGCAGACCTTCGGTTATCTTATCGTCCATCAGCTTGGTTTGTCTGAAGCCGAGATGCCTTTCTACGATGCAAAGATGCGCCGAAAGGCCTCAAAACTGTATGACCGGGTAATGGAAGAAGGCAATTTCCAACGCAAGCGAACATTTAAGGATAGGAAGCCCAAACGCTATGTGTTCCGAAAAATCCATACAGTCATCTGTATTTTCCTTGATTTCTGGCGTATGTTTTGGGTTTTCCCTGATGTGGCATGGAGCGAAATGCAAACAGCTCTGTTGCATGGTTTTGCGAGGGTTAATAATGAAGTTTCTCATGATGGAAAAAAAATCTATTAAAAAAATGCATTTTTTTTCTTGCAATTAAAAAATAAGTATTATTTTTGCAGCGTGAATTGTGATGTAAAAATAGAAAGACAACAAATAAATGATTAACTAACTAAATGTTTCACTAAAATCTAATTAAAAAAATGAAAAAAATGAATGTTTACGAAGCCCCTATGGCTGAAGTGATTGAGATGAATCTCAATGCAACTGTACTGACTGGTTCTTTCATTGAGGACCTCGGTGGTGATGGCTTGGTTCCCGCTAAGTTCTAAATTCACGGAAGTTTAATAATCAAAAAAGAAAAAAGATGAAAAAAGTAGCTAGAATTCTTGGTTTAGCATGCATGGTTGGCATGATTGTTTTTACCTCTTGCAAGAAAAAGGATGAAAAGACCATGACCATCACTGTCTCCACTCCTGAGATGACTGTCGATGACGCTGACAGAGCTTACATCCAACCTAACTATCAGTTCATGTGGGAACAAGGCGATGTCATTAAGGTTTATAACCTCGATGCAAATCCCGAAAATTCTCTTTCCAGAATTTTCCACAACATCAGTGGTGGCCCTCGTCCGAGAGCTAACTTCCAAGGCCCCAGCGTTGGTGCTGCTCTCTCCGAAGGTTATCGTTTCTTCTATCCTGAAGTCATGGCCGTTGGCGATGATGATCTTCTGACTACCAACAACCACGAACTTTTCGAAGTTGCTGCCGAGCAGAACTATGGTTTCTATGAGACTCCTGGTCATCCCAAGATGATTGTTGACCCTGCTTCCATGCCTATGGCAGTTCAACCCGCTAAGCTCACCAGCGCCACCAATATGAAGCACATGTTTGGTGTTGCTAGAATTGGTTTCTTGGTTGACGAGGGTGTTGACAAAACCGTCAGCAAGGTTGAAATCTACGACAATGCTTTCAATTTGAACGGTCATGTTGAAGTTTATCTGCCTGCTGTGAATATGACTACGCTTCAAGCTCTGCTTGATGAGTACAAAACTGGCGATGCTAACTTTGCTGCTGACTATGCAGATTATGTTCTTGGTGACTTGGAGTGGACTCCTTACAATGATGGTGACAACTCCATGACCCTCTACTGCAGCTATCCTGGTGCTGAAGGCGTCACTTTGAATGATAGTAACTCTGAGTGGTTCTTCTTCATGCTTCGTCCTTTGGCTCTGAGCCATGGTTTCACTGCTAAGGTTTACTTCACCGATGGTACAACTCTGAACATCAATGAGTACTGGAATCACATGATGATTGACAAAACCATGGAGCCTGGTAAGATTAAGACCTTCACCTACGATTGGCCTATTACTGAAGACAATTGGAATGCTGAACAAATGGGTGCTACGTGGGAATAATCTAACCTAACCCATCTATTAAAAATGCATCTCCGTTAGGGGATGCATTTTTTGTATATTCAAATGTATTGTAAGCACTAAGAGGAAAAACAAAAAAGCCAACCTTAAAGGCTGGCTTTTTCTTTGGGGGTGGTACCGACGGGAATCGAACCAGTGACACGAGGATTTTCAGTCCTCTGCTCTACCAACTGAGCTACGGTACCTCCGTTTTGTGGCTGCAAAAATACGACATTTTTCCATACTGACAAGAAAAAATCCGCAAAAAAACTCATTTTTTTCTTTTTTAAATTGTTTCTTGCAGAAAATCAATGTTTTATCAAATTTGGGCTATAAATAAAACAATAAAAACTTGCCTATAGAGTTAAAAAATCGGATATTTGCACGCTCTTAGCTGCCCTCTGTTTTCCATATAAGGGAGAATCGTGAGGTAAGAACGTGCCTAAGACAGCGATAGTTATGAGAACATTAATATGGAAATGCATTTGGGTTGCCGCATTAATGGTTGGGTTAAGCAATGAGGCCTTGGCCCAAGCCGATGTGGATTCACCCTATTCCTTGTTTGGCGTGGGTCAAGTAAGAAATAAGTCGATGAATGTCAGGCTGAATGGTATGGGAGGCATAGCCAATGCCATGTACGACATCGGGATGATTAATACGGAGAACCCCGCTTCGTATGGCAGAATCGACTCGTTGGCGTTTCTTTTCGATGCCGGTTTCTATTTCAAGTCGTCGGTTTTCAGCACTTCATCCTTGTCGGAACGCGCTAGCAATGCTTCTTTCGATTATGTCTCCATGGCTTTTGGCATTACGCAGTGGTGGAAGATGGCTTTGGGCGTGCAGCCTTACAGCGTCTCTCGCTATACGATGAAGGTCAATTCCAATAAACCGGAAATCGGCAACTATACAACGAGATTCAAAGGAACTGGCGGCTTGAACCAAGCGTTTTGGGGTAATGCCTTCAAGCTTGGCAAGCATCTTTCAATTGGTGTCAATGCTTACTATGTGTTCGGTGATACGCAAACTGAGACCACGTTGTATTTCCCTGATTCGCTGTATATGATTGGCTCAAGGCATAGCGTCGACTTGATGGTCAGCTCATTCATGTTCGACTACGGTGTCTTGTACGACATGGACTTGAGCAACGAATTAAACCTGAGCTTGGGTGTTACCTATTCCCAACCTGTGAGTTTGAAAGGAAAGCAGACCTCTTTTGTGCGCTCCATCGAAATGGATGCCAATAGTGAAATCGAGTATCTGATTGACACCATTTCCAATTGGACTTATTCCTCAAAGATGAAGATGCCTCAAGGCTTGGGTTTTGGCTTTGTGTTGCAGAAAAAAGGCCAATGGAGTGTGGGCGCGGATTTCAATTGGACGCAATGGTCGAAATTTGCCCGTCAAGGGGTCACCGATACGTTGCAGAATTCCTGGAATGTGGCTCTAGGTGCGGAGTTTATCCCACGTCATACCTCAGTCTCCAATTATTTCACCCGTGTCTCTTATCGTTTTGGCGGGTTCTATGAGCATGGCTATTTGAACCTCAACGGTCACGCTATTAATAAGGTGGGCATTACGGCGGGCATGTCGTTGCCCTTGCCAAAGACGCTTTCAAAGGTGAATGTCGCTTTTGAGCTAGGCCAATACGGGACTCGTGAAGCCGGCTTGATACAAGAGCGTTTCGTCAAGATGAATGTTGGCGTTTCGGTGTTTGAGCATTGGTTCATGAAACGGAGATACAGATAATTTAGGGAGAATTAATTTTGGAACGATATTTGAACAAGGAATTTTCAAGTTAAACATTTAAAATAAGAAGAGATGAAAACTAAAAGATTTGTGCTGATTGCCGCCGCTATCATCGGAATGGCAATGAGTGTTTCCGCCCAGGAAGCAGGTGATTCGAAGTACGGTGCCGATAGCGTTTCATGCGTCACCAACCTTTCGATGTATCGTGAATACTACAAGCAATGGGAGGCAGCCAAGTATGCTCCTGAAGCCATCAGTATGGAAATGGTCAACGCTTGGAGGCAAGTGTTCCTGAACTGCCCGCGCGCCAGCCAGTACGTTTACACGAACGGTGAGAAGATCATGGAGTACTTTATCCGCACCAACCCCAAGGAAAAGGATGCCTACATTGACACGCTTTGCATGTTGATGGACACCAGAGCAAGATACTTCTCCGTTGACCCGAAGACAGGCGGCTCTCAAGTGGCCAACATCATGGGAAGAAAAGGCCTTCTTATTTACACGTACAACAAGAACCGTTATGAGGAAGCCTACAATGTGCTGAGAGAGGCCGTTGCCCTTGATCCTTCACAATTGCAAGGTGCTTATATTGATGCCTATTTCAAGGCTACCATCGATATGGTGAACAACAACAAGGCTGAGAAGATGACGATCATCAACGTCTATCAGGAACTCTCCGAAGTGCTCGATAACAACATCGGTGCCCTTGCCGAGACTGAGACCGAACTCCTTACTGCCAAGGAAGAGGCCGAAAATTCAGGCGATGCCGAAGCCGTTGCCGGTTTCGACAAGCAAATCGAGAAGAACGAGAAGTCCATTAATATTAATAAAGGTGTGAAGAACAACCTCGACAACCTCTTCCAGCCCTTCGCTTCGTGCGACGACCTGATCAAGGTGTTCAGTGCCAAGATGGCTGAGACACCCGACGACGTGACCCTGCTGAAGCGCATCACCACCATCCTCGATAAGAAGGACTGCACTGATTCGAAGCTCTTCTTGGATGCTGCTGTGAAGCTGAACGAACTGGAGCCCAGCCCCGAGTCTTCCTACAGCTTGGGTATCAAGTTCTTCAAGGATAGAAAGTGGAGCGATGCCGCTACCTTCTTCGAGCAGGCCACCAAGACGGATAACAACGACCGTAAATATCGTGCCTACCGTAACTTGGGTATGTGTTACCAGAACATGGGTAGCCTGAGTCGTGCCCGCGACATCTTTAGAAGAGCCGCTCAGGTTGACCCGACCAATGGCGAGCCTTACCTCCTCATCGGCATGCTCTACGCCGAAAGTTCCAAGCAGTTCAGCGGCGACATCGAAAGCAAGGCTGTTTACTGGGCTGCTGTCGACAAGTGCATCAAGGCCAAGTCCATCGACCCGTCTTGCGCCGAAAGAGCCAACGCCTCGATCAGAAATTATTCACAATACTTCCCGTCGATGGAGACCATTTTCTTCAACGACTATAGCGAAGGTCAGTCCTTCCAGGTTGGCGGTTGGATTGGTGAAACAACCACCATCAGAGCAAGAAAGTAATTGAAACACATCCTAAAAATAGGAATCATACTCAACATCACAGCCTTTTGGGCTGTGATGTTGTTTTCGTGTTCAAACCCCGACGCGGTGATTAGGGCGATGGGCTCGGATGACACGTTGTCGGGGGTCATTGCCGATAGCGTGGTCTTTTTTCGCAGCGATTCGGGTATCGTGAACCTTGAACTTCATACGCCTCGCATGATCCGTATGGAGAGCGCAGAAGACATCATGGAGTTCCCTTTGGGCTTCGATGTCTATATGTATGACAAAGATGGGCAGAAGACCTCTGAGCTTCATGCCGATTACGGTAAGAGCTACGGTAAAAAACAATTGATCGAAGCCATAGGCAACGTGGTTGTCCAGAACTTTGGCAGCGAAGAAACCATGTATTCCGACAAGCTTTTCTGGTATCAGAAGGAGAAGATGATTTACACGCGGTCGTATGTGAAGATTGTTACCGCCGACAAGCAGATAGAGGCAGATAGCCTTGTCTCTACGGAGGATTTCTCGGAATATACCATGTATTCGGGTAGTGCCATACTTGACGTTGATGAGGAGGAATGAACCATGAGCTATTGGACCGTTGTAGCGATTACCTTGTTCTTCTCCGCCCTTTGTTCGGGCTTGGAGATTGCTTTCAATAGCATTAATCGGCTTCAACTGGAGGTGGAGCTGACCAAGAACACTTTCTCTTCGAAACTCATCAGGCTGTTTTTGAAAGACCAGTCGCGATTCATCACCTCATTGCTGTTGGGCAACAACATCGCCCTTATCATTTACGGTATGAGCATGTCGCAATTGTTGGATGCTCCTGTTACCCATTGGCTCCAACTCGTTGCACTGGATAATGATTTCATGGTGCTGTTGTTGAAAACAGTTTTGTCAACATTGCTTGTCCTGCTGGTTGGCGAGTTTTTGCCCAAAACGCTGTTCCGCATTAATCCCAATGCCATCCTTTCGTTTTTCGCCTTCCCGACTTTCCTTTGCTATTGCCTGCTCTATCCCTTGATATTGGTCTACACGGGCATTTCGGAGTTCATTATCCGTTATGTGTTGCGGATGAAAGTCGCCAATGAGAATTACAAGTTCAGCACTGTCGATTTGAACGACTTCATCTCCGAGTATGCCGACCAAGAGGAAGCTGACGAGGACATGCAGCAGGAGATTCAGCTGTTTCAGAATGTGATGGAGTTTCGTTCGGTGAAGCTGCGCGAGTGCATGGGGCCAAGAAACGAAATCGAGTCGGTCAAGCTGACGGATTCCATTGAAACTGTGAAGCAGCGTTTCGAGGAGACCAAGCATTCAAAGCTCATCGTGATTTCGAACAGCATCGACGACATCGTGGGCTACGTCCACCTCAATGACGTGGTGAGGGCCATTGCCGATCACCGCCAGGTGACCTTGCAAGACCTCTTGCGTCGCATCGACTTCTTCCCTGAAACCTATACCGCCGACCGCCTTTTGAAACACTTTATCCAGAAACGGCAAGGCGTGGCAGCCGTTGTTGACGAGTTTGGCGGCACTGCGGGCATCGTCACCATGGAGGATGTGGTGGAAGAGATTTTTGGCGAAATCGACGACGAATACGACGTGGAAGAAGAGGTGGAACGCATGATTGACGACCACACCTTCGTCTTTTCGGCACGCCTCGAAATCGACTATCTGAACGAAACTTACAAACTCGACCTTCCCGTTTCCGACGATTATGAGACGCTTGCAGGAATGATATTGCATTATTGCGAGAGCATCCCTGAGCAGGGCGAGGAGCTGAATATTGGAAAATATCGGGTAAAAATATTGAAAGCATCAAACATGAAATTGGATGAAGTGGAATTGCATTGTATAAGCAATTAATTGATATATAATGCTTTAAGTATATACGAAGCAAAAAATCGGAGGGGTCAAAAAATAAAAATCACTTATTTAATCCCGCGATTTGAAATCTTTACTAAATTTGCACGCTCAAAATTGAAGTTTAATAGTAGTAAAAATAGATAATTGAATTATGGCAGCAATTGAAAAAATCAGAAGACATTCTGGATTGTTGATCGCAATCATTGGTATTGCATTGTTAGCGTTTGTCTTACAAGACCTTTTCCAAAGTCAGGGAAGGAACCGTGAGTTTAATATCGCGGTTGTGGATGGAGAAAAGATTCCCTATCAAGACTTTGAGACGCTGAAAGAGAAGAATTTGGAGAACAGAAGATCTCAGAGCAACAACAACCTCACTTCGGCTGAGACTTATAGTGTGTACAACAACACCTTGGATGAGATGATCAAGGAACACATTATGACCAAGGAATATGAAGCTTTGGGAATGGGCGTTACGTCCGACGAGCTTTACGACCAGTTCATGGGTGATGAACCTCATCAGTGGGTTGTGCAGAGCTTCAGCAACCAAGACGGTAGCTTCAACAAGGAAATGGTTGAGTATTATCTTCAGAACTTGAACGATTTCCCGGCTGATGCCCGTGCACGCTGGATTGATTTCGAAAGAGCCGTGAAGGACAACCGCTTGGAGACGAAATTCCAGAACCTGGTGAAGGCTTCCTATTTTGTGCCCAATGCTTTGGCCAAGAAGTATTACGACAACAAGAACCTCAAGGCTTCAGCTGATGTTATCGCCCTGCGTTATACCACCATTCCCGATTCAACGGTTGTGGTTACCGACAAGGACAACAAGGCTTTCTATGAGGAGAACAAATACCGTTATGAAACTGACGAAAGACGCGATATCGAATACGTCGTTTTCGAGATTAAACCTTCGTTGGAAGACCGTCAGGATGCTTTGAAGTTCGTTCAGGACATGAAGGATGACTTCGCTTCCACTGATAACGTGGTTAACTTCGTCAATGCCAACTCCGACAAGCGTTACGACAGCACTTGGATGGGCAGAAGAGACGTTCCTCAGCAGATTGAGAAATCCGTGTTCGACAACGGTAATGGCGTGGGTTATGTGTTTGGCCCCTACGAAGACGAGGATGCCTTCAATTTGGTGCGCATCGTTGACATGCAAAACCGTCCCGACTCCTTGAGAGCAAGCCATATTCTGATTGCCTATAAGGGTGCCTACAATAGCCAAGACACTATCACCAAGGACGAGGCTAAAGCAAAGGCTGAAGGTCTGTTGCAGGAACTGAAGGCCAACCCCAAGAACGAGGGCATGTTTGCCGAACTGGCTGGCATTTACTCCTCCGACCCAGGTTCGAAAGAAAAGGGCGGTGACTTGGATTGGTTTACCGATGGCAGAATGGTTCCCGCTTTCAACGAATTCGTGGTGAACAATCCTGTTGGTGCTATGGATATTGTTGAAACTCCTTTTGGCTACCATATCATTAAGGTTACGGGTAAGACTGAGGCATTGCCCAAGGTTCGTCTGGCCTTCTTGAAGCATGAAATCTCTTCGAGCACCAAGACCTATCAGAACACCTTTGCCGAAGCCAATAAGTTCGTCACCGAAAACAAGACTTACGACCAATTCAATGCCGCCATCGAGGAGCAAGGTCTGACCAAGCGCACCATGCCTCGCATGAACACCGCTACTTATCAGATTGCCGGTATCGAGAATCCGCGTCAGATTGTCCGTTGGGCCTTTGATGAAAAGACCAAGGTGGGTGATGTGTCAAGCATCTTCGACCTCGACAATATGTTCGTTGTGGCTGCGCTGACTAACATCGTTCCTGAAGGTTATGCTCCGTTGAGCATCGTCGCCGACCAGGCCAAGTACCAAATCCTGAACAAGAAGAAGGGCGAGGTGGCCGTCGAAAAGATGAAAGCTTGTGGTAATGACGTGGACAGAATGGTCAAAGAACTCGGTGCTGAATCCACAACGGTTTCCGACTTGTCGATTGAATCGCGTGTGTTGAGCAACTTTGGTGTTGAAGCTGACATCGTGGGTACTATTCTTGGCATGAAGGATGGTGAGGAAGTCGGTCCCGTTGCCGGCAACTCTAGCGCCTTCATCATCAAGAATGTGAAATTCAATCAACCGGCTGAAACAACTGACTATAGCGACATTCTCAGAGAGAAGACCAGCCAGTTCAACAATAAGGTTTTGGGCGGCTCGATTTACAATGCTTTGAAGAATCAAGCTAAGATCGAAGACAACAGAGCCATCTTCTATTGATGATTAGGATTGAGTAAAGAAATAGCATTTTGTTTTTCATGGGAAAAGGTGTGTCTGGTATGGCACACCTTTTTTTCGTCAATCAAAATAAAATGATTACTTTTGCGTTGAGAAACTGGTATTAATCCTTTGAAAACTCATAATATCAAATTCAAATGAATAAGCTGAAATTCTTTATGTTTGTCGCAGCTCTTGCCTTTGTGGCATCTGCCTGCCGTAAACCTGTAGAGGTATCGTTTGTCATCAACAAGTTTGAGATTGGGGCGCAAGGAGGCGTTTTGGAAACCAACCTTGAGTCGAATGGCGAATGGAATATCAATTCGGTTCCCGATTGGATAACGGTTTCGCCTATCTCAGGATCGGGCAACGCCGTCGTGAAGCTGACTGTGCTTCCCAATGGCACCGAGGAAAGCCGCACTTGCGAAATCAAGGCTACGACGAAAGATAATACCGCCGTGTTGACGGTCACACAAGCTTTCGAGGTTGGCGTTTACCTTACGGTTTCCCCCGAATCATACGAATGCGGTGAAGCAGGTGGCGAATTCAATGTGACCGTGTCGTCAAATGACAGCTGGTCTGTGTCGGAACTGCCGAATTGGATTATGTGCTCGACGACCTCTGGTAGCGGCGATGCTACCCTCACATTTACGGTCCATGCCCTCAGTGGTGATGCTTCATCAGCCCGTGAGGCCAATTTGAAGATTGGCAATGAGCAAATCCAGCGGACGCTGCATGTGGTTCAAAACCTTGACCCACAAATCAGCATTTCGGTTGTTCCTGAACTGTTGGAAATGTCATACGAAGGCGGATCTACTACCCTTTCGGTGGCATGTGAAGGTGCTTGGACGGCTACGGCTTCTGCCGATTGGATTGCTTTGGATAAGAACGAAGGCGAAGGTGACTCCGAATTAATGGTGACGGTGAGTGAGAATTCGGATCTTACACCGCGTCATGCCATTGTTGAATTGGTCTCCTCAACGGGCGCAAATGCCGTTGTTTCCGTGCAGCAAGAGGCTGCCCCTGACCCGCATTTCTTGGAGGTCTCACCCCTTGACGTTTTCTTTGTCAAGGCTGGAGGCACGCAGGAAATCACCATAGGATGTGATACGGAATGGAAAGTCGATGTGATGGCTGATTGGTTGTCGGTTTCAGAAACCATAGGAACAGGAAATGCAACTATCTTGTTGACGGCAGCGCCAAATAGTTTTGTTGAACCTCGTATGGCAGAGTTATTCATTGCTTCCAATGGGCTGGAAAAGCGAGTGAAGGTTGCCCAAGAAGCGGGTGATGAAATCATGGTGGCCACGCTTGTCCCCGACACGACTTTTGCATCCTATACAGGTGGCGTTTACCATTTGGAAATCACATCAAATACAAGTTGGCAATTGGCAGCGAGTAGTTGGATTAGCTTGATGACCACTTCAGGTGAAGGTGATGCTTCCATTGATATTGTTGTTGATTATAATTCGGCGGAATTTGCTCGGATAGGTTTTGTGAGGGCTACGCATAATGAACAGGTGCTGGATAATGCAACAGTTGTTCAAGAAGGTAAACCCAATATTCTGGAGACTGACTTCACCGAAATCGATGCACGCCCTGAAGGCGGAGATTATACTGTGCATGTAACGGCAAATCAATCATGGGAAGTGCATGATAATGTCGATTGGATAACCATCACTCCTGAAAGTGGTTTTGGCAATGGAGAATTCACCATTACGGTTGATCCAATGCCAAGCGCCCAGCCTCGAACGGGCCGATTGAAAGTGACTGGCTCAACGGGGGCAGAGATAATCATCACGGTGAATCAACACCAATAAAAACAAAAAAGACGAGCAAACGCTCGTCTTTTTTGTTGTAATAGATATGGAATTAGAATCCCATACCGAACCAATACCAGAACTTGTTTTCCATTTCCTTCCAGGCTTGACGCGTTGAGGCGGCGAAGTCGGTGGTGTATTGGTTAAGGAGTTCGGTGGCCTCTTTCTTCTTGCCATCGGCAATCAAGGCTTTGGCTCTGTCCTCAATGGCTGGAATTTCGTCGAAAGCCTTTTGTTCGAAACGGTTGGCCGTGCCAAGGAGGGTTTGCTTGGTGCGACCCCATTGCACGGTAGCCAGTTTGTTGGCTTTACGATAGTGCCAAATCCAAGCCTCGTCGCGGTAACGCAGTTGACCGCATTTGTCGAAGCCTTCAGGTAGGGTAGTGGAGCCAGAGAAAATCGGTATGCGTGGGCTTTGGCCAGGGTTGTCGCAGGCCATCCAGCAAATGGCTCCGATTTCGTCGGGCATCCAACTACGGCATTGGATGATATGATGGTAGCTGCTCCATGCCACGGCCACGGTTCGTTGGAAATTGATGGTTCCGGGAGCGAGGTAATTAATGGTGTTCATCATCGCGCTGCTCACCCAAGGATTGGCTACAGGGCTGATGATGGTGTCGTTGACCAATTCGCCTTTTTCTAAGCGCTTTTTACCAAGCATTTTCACGTTGCGTGTCATGTCCATGTCAGTGCCTTCGTATGTGCTGCGGAAGAGTTCCATCACCTTGCGCACGTCAACGTTTTCATCGGGTTTCACCGAGAAGGGCAGTTCGGGCATGTCGCGGTTGAGGTTCAAAGAAGGAGCCAGTTGGCTGAGGATGAAGAACTCGCGGTCACTGTAATTCTTTCCGCCGCCGTAAGAAGCGCGGAAGGCTTTCCAGAAGATGAAGTCACCCTTGCCGTCCCAGAGGCCATATTTCTTTGCTACGGCCTCGCAATTGTCGGAGCAATAAAAGTCCTTGCTCTTTCGCTCAAGCTTGCCGATACGGGCGATATTGGCCGAAACGCCTACCTCGTCGTCGGGAATGCGCTTGGCAGCCCACACGCCGCCGATTTTGTCGGGACCTTCACCAAGGATTTCCATCTGCCATACTTCGTTCTTGTCGGCAATGGTGATGCACTCGCCACCGTCGCCATAGCCGTATTCCTTCACCAGTTTGCCGATAAGTTGTATGGCATCGCGGGCGTTGTCGCAGCGCATCAAGGCCACGCGCTCCAGTTCTTCGATCATAAACATGCCTTTGTTGTTGACCAAGGTGTCAGGACCTGAGAAGGTGGTTTCGCCTATGGCCAATTGTTTCTCATTGAGGCAAGGGTAGGCTGTGTTGAGGTAGGCATAGGTGTGTTCCACCTGCGGGATTTCGCCCGCCAACTCCACGTTACGGTTGTCGAAAGGGTCTTCGGTGTGCATGGTGCCTTTGTAGACCTTGTGCATCTCGCCCTTTTCGTGGTCAGCGGCAGCTTCCCAGCGCATCCAGGTGCGATAGCGGCCATCGCAGGTGTGGGAGGTGATGACGGAGCCGTCGGTGGAGGCTTTCTTGCCCACCATAATGCTGGTGCAGTTGGCACCGACGCGTTGTTCGTTTTCGTCTTGTGCCATCGTGTTCAGGCCGATGAGCAGAAGAGCGGATAAGAATAAAGTTTTGATTTTAAACATATTGATTTGATTTTGTATTGATTACAGTTTGATGATGGTTTGCTTTTTCGAACCGCTTTCGTTGGTGAAAAGGATGAAGTAGGTTCCTGCTGGCAACCCTCTCAAATCCAATTGTTGACTATTGCCGCATGGAGATATACTTTTGAGCATTCTGCCAGCCTTATCAAACAATGCTACCTTTTGCAGATTTTCCGCTTCAACGGTCACGAAATCAGTGGTGGGGTTGGGGAAAACACGGATGTTTTGAACATTCTCCTCAGGTATAGCAGTTGGGTCGAGTGGGGTTACCCAAAAGGTGACCATAGCTGTGTTGCAGCCACAGGGTATGGTCATCATAATGTCTAACCATGTCACTGAGCCGGGCTCTATTTCGGGACGAAGTGTGGCGTATGTGGTCACTCTAACGATTTCGTCGGGCTGGGTGGGGAAAGTCACGCCACTGGTGCCGTCTGTGTAGAAACTGATGTTGGTGAAATATTCATTGGAAGGATGTACGGTGACGTCAACTGGATCGTATCCGGTGTTGTGAATGAGGAATTGGAAAGTGGCTTGCGAGCCGGGATACATGGCTGTGTCGCCCGTAATCGCCTCGGCCTCAAAGGCATATTGTTCCACCATGTCGATTTCGATGTCGTCGATGGTGAGATAGTTACCTTGTTGACCAATGGCATGGACGGCAATGAACTCACAATTTGCCGGAATGGTTTCAACGTATGACGAATACGCTTTGTAAACACCACCAGTTACGGTTTCGGAGAGAAGGAGCGTATGCATGTCGTCAGGATGGGATGTTGAGCCAGCCCAAAATTCAAGTTGGAGGTCACCATCCGAAATAGCCCAGCAGGTGAAACGGTATCTCATGCTCTGAATCAGGTACATGGGCATGAACATCCATGCGTCTTCGGCATCGCTGAAGGCATACCAATTCCCTGTATGCGGAAGGCGGTTGTGGTCTTTTTCAAGGTAGCCGCAAAGCCAAGAGTCGTCGTCGCAGGTCCAACCGATGGGCTTTTCAAGGTCGTGGTTGGCATATTCGAAGCCTTCGATAAGAATACTGTCTGCAAAGACTAGGTTGGTAAGAAAGGCTAATAAAAAGGTAAAGAGTGTTTTTTTCATTTGTTTGTAATTTTGGGCAAAAATAAGAAAAAACCTATCCCAACCGCTTGTAGTATCCAAAAAATCCCTATCTTTGAACCGTTTTTCGGAAACACCTTATTATTGATATGCCCCACATCTTTGACAATAGGGTTTACTTGAACATCAAGGAACGCGATCGGTTCTGAACACCTGTTCAGGAAGAAGGTTTGTTCCTCCTTGATTCATTGTTTTCAAAAAATATCCAAATCTTTGAATTTCAAATCTTTAAATCTTTAAATCATATAATATCATGGAATTACCATTTGCAGAAGCGTGGAAAATCAAGATGGTTGAACCCATTAAGAAATCCACCCGCGAACAACGCGAGAAGTGGCTCAACGAAGCCCACCAGAATGTCTTTATGCTGAAGAGCGACTATGTCTATATCGACCTGCTGACCGACTCAGGTACGGGTGCCCAAAGCGACCGTCAATGGGCTGCGATGATGATGGGCGACGAGAGCTACGGCGGAGCCCGTTCGTTCTATCACATGAAGGATACCATTACCGAACTCACAGGTTTTGAATATGTCATCCCGACACACCAAGGTCGTGCCGCCGAGAATGTGCTGTTCAGCTACCTCGTGAAGCCTGGCCAAGTCATCCCGGGCAATGCCCACTTCGACACCACCAAGGGCCACATCGAGAGCCGTAAGGCCTTCGCCATCGACGTCACCGTGCCTGAGGCATACGACACCCAATTGGAAGTGCCTTTCAAGGGCAATGTGAGCCTTGAGAAACTTGAGAAAGTGCTGAAAGAGAACAAGGGCAACGTGCCGTTTATGGTCCTCACTGTTACCAACAACACCGTTGGCGGTCAGCCTGTGAGCATGCAGAACATCCGCGAGACCTGCGAACTCTGCCACAAATACGGCGTTCCGGTCAACATCGATAGTGCTCGTTTCATTGAGAACGCTTACTTCATCAAGACACGTGAAAAAGGTTATGAGAACAAGACCTTGCGCGAGATTGCCTTGGAGATGTTCAGCTATGCCGACAGCATGACCATGAGTGCCAAGAAGGACGGTCTGGTTAACATGGGCGGCTTCATCGCCACCAACAAGAAGGACTGGTACGAAGGTGCCAAATTGTTCTGCATTCCTTTCGAGGGTTTCCTCACCTACGGCGGTATGAACGGCCGCGACATGGACGCTCTGGCTGTCGGTCTGAAGGAAAACATTGAGTTCGAGATGGTTGAGACCCGTATCAAGCAAGTCCACTACCTCGCTGCCAAACTCGATGAGTACGGCATTCCTTACCAGCGCCCCGCTGGTGGTCACGCCATCTTCGTCGATGCCGACAAGGTGTTGACCCAAATCCCCAAGGAAGAGTTCCCGGCTCAGACTTTGACCTGTGAACTTTATCTTGAAGCTGGTATCCGTGCCTGCGAAATCGGCTACGTTCTCGCTGACCGTGACCCCGTTACGCGCCAGAACCGCTTTGGCGGCAACGACTTCGTGCGCCTCTGCATCCCGCGCCGTGTCTACACCAACAACCACATGGACGTGATTGCTGCTTCCCTGAAGAACGTGTATGACCGCCGCAATGAAATCAAGCGTGGCCTCGAAATCACTTGGGAAGCCGAACTGATGCGTCACTTCACCTGCCAGTTCAAGAGATTGGGCTGATTGATGTCCTGAGTTGAACTTTTTCGGGGGGATTTGCTTTGCAGATTCCCCCGAATTGTATATTTTTGCGGCATTATGACTGCCACTTCAATCATCATCGGTATTCTCTTCATCGTTTGCCTTACCGTTCCCGTGGCCACGCGATCGGTGGGTCTGATTAAATCTGACGATAAGCCTTCGCAAAAATGGTTTATTCCGTTATTGTTCGGTGTCTTCCATGGGGTTTTCGCTTCGTTTGGTAAGGTTTTGGGAGGATTGTTTGCTCATCTTATTACCTATATTGCTCAGTACATGGTCTTTGCGATGATGCTCGTTGTTGCCGTAAAAATGTTCGTCGATTCAATGAGGATATTGAAAGGCAAGATGCTTTATACGGTCAACAACGACACTGAACTGATGTTGCTCGTTTTCATGTCGGCCATGAACACATTGCTTATGTCGCTGATGGGGTCGTTTTTTGAACCTTTCGGCAGATGGTTCGTGCCATTGGTTGTCGTGGCCAGTTTTTTATGGTCTTTCTTTACTGTTCGCATCGAGTTTAATCCAGGCGTGCTCAAGAAACTGAGTTTCATAGAGTTCTCTGCCTCGGTGTTTATGGTGGTCATCGCTTGTTTGTATTTGTTTACGGATTTGATGTAAGTTTTAAAACTTTGAGAAATGAAAAAGTTCTTTGCTCTTTTTCTAGGTTTATCGTTGGCTGTATTGGTGAGTGCGCAACCCGCCAATTACTATAATTCCGCCAATGGATTGACAGGCAATCAGTTGAAGGTGGCTTTACACAACATCATCAAAGGTCATACATCCATTTCTTATGCCCAGCTATGGAGTGCCTTCTGGAGCACAGACAACAAAGGCAACGGTGTGGTTTGGGATATGTATTCTGACAACCCGAATGGTACCCCGCCCTATATTTATTACCTTGGGAATGACCAGTGTGGCAACTACAACAGCGAAGGCGACTGCTACAACCGCGAGCACTCATGGCCTTCGAGTTGGTTCAATGACCAGTCTACGCCTCGCACCGACTTGCACCATATCTTTCCGACCGATGGTTTTGTCAATAACAAGCGTGCCAACTTTCCCTTCGGTGAGGTGCGTTCTGCCTCTTGGACTTCACAAAACGGCTCAAAATTAGGTACTTGCAAGACCCCTGGCTATTCGGGAACTGTGTTCGAGCCTATCGATGAATACAAAGGCGACTTTGCTCGCGCTATCATGTACATGAGTGTGCGTTATTATTCGGAAGATGGCGGTTGGAGCAACAGCGACATGACCAACAAGTCGGAAATCAAGCCTTGGGCAATTGATTTGTTACTACGTTGGAATGACTTGGATCCTGTGAGTGAAAAGGAGAAACTGCGCAACGAGGCGATTTTTGATGACTATCAGCATAACCGCAACCCTTTCGTCGACCATCCGGAATATGCCCGCATGATTTGGGATCCCACTTGGAATGTAATTGAAGAAACGCAAGAGGTTGTTTATCTTTTTCCCAATCCTGTGGAAGCAGGGCAGACCCTTCATGTGAGTGGAAATTGCAATACTTTTGACGCTTTCACTATTTGCGACTTGTGTGGTCGAACCTTGCTTAAGGCTTCGGGTCATGCTATTGGTGATTTTGCTGTGGCTTTGCCTGAAGACTTCGCAAGGGGTTGCTACATTGTCAAATTAATGCGCAATGGCAACGTGGTGAAATTGGAGAAACTAATGGTAAAATGATGTGTGAATGATAGAGACATACGGCCGTACGTCTCTACATCACATCATTTTCTTATGCCTGAAATAGATATAGAAGGCAGTGGCAACCACGGCCATGAATCCCATGATGGCCCAGAAGGCCCAGGCGTATTCCTGTAAGGGTAGGGCGACGTTCATGCCGTAGAGGCCGGTGATGAAGGTCAAAGGCAGGATGATGGTCGACACGAGGGTCAGGATTTTCATTGTCTCATTGGTCTTGTTGGTCTGCATCGAGTCGAAGGTCATTGAAAGACCTTCAATCAATTCTTCGTAATCCTCAGTCATGTCCCATACCTTTTGCAGGTAGTCGAGGATGTTGCCCCAGTAGTCTTCCATGTATTCCACATCGTCGGTGAAACCAGTCACTTTACCTGTTTCGAAGAGGTGGAAAAGTCTCAACTGAGGCTTGAAGATGGTGTTGATGAGGATGAGGTTCTTGCGTGTCACGCTGATGCGTTCGATGATTTTCACCTGTTTCTCCTGCAATAATTCGCGGTTGATCAATTCGACGTCTAAGCCGACTTTGCGGAGCAGATACACCGACTCGGTCATCAGCTTCTCGAGGATGCGGTATAGCAAAATGTCGGAGTTACGGAAGTTCATCTCCTCGCCGTTTTGGATGCGTTCCTCGTATTCTTCAAAGAGTTGCGACACGCCCCAAGGGTTTTTCTCGATGGAGATAATGTAATCCTTACCCCAGAAAATCTTTACCTCCTTGATTTTCACAAACTTATTCTGACGGTCAAAGTTGGGGAAATGAAGGATGAGGAAATAATAGTCGTCGTAAATGTCGATTTTCGGGCGTTGGTTGACGGATTTGCAGTCTTCGATGTCCAAAGGGTGGAAATGAAATCGGTCTTTCAGGAATTCAAAGTCTTCTTCCGTTGGGTTGTTGAGATGACGCCAAGTCAAGTTCCCGATTTTCAGGCTGTTTATCATAGGCCTTTCCCCCTTTCTTTAAAGTGAATACTGTGTTTACATCGGCGCAAAAATTGATTCGCGCCGCGAAAATAGTGTTTTTCTTTGGAAATCGGGGAACAAAATATGCAAAAAAGCAAAAAATGTAGACCAACTTCAGAAAATTATTCATACTTTTGCAGCAAAATATGAAAATTCATACAAATCACAAAAGTAAATCAATATGGAAGCAGAAAACGGAAAATACATCTTTGGTGTAGTGAAAGTGGGCGAACGGGGCCAGATTGTCATCCCGAAAGAGGCCCGAGATCAATACGAAATTAAGGCTGGCGATAGTTTGATGGTGCTTGGCGACCAAAGAGGAATCGCGATGCTTAAAACGGAGGTTTTCCAAAGCATAATTAATCAGGCGATGGGAGGGCTGACAAAATGAGAAAGCATTGGATTGATAATTTGCGCTGGGCGACGGTGCTTTTGGTGCTGTTTTACCATGTCATTTATTTCTACAACAACAAAGGCGTTTTTGGCGGCATCGGTGGCTTTGGAGAGTATCCGCAATGCAAACAGTATCAAGATGTTGTGATGTATATCCTCTATCCTTTTTTCATGCCGTTGCTGTTCATTCTTGCCGGCATCAGCTCTCGGTATGCGTTAGAGAAACAATCGGCTAAGGAATGGTTCAAGTCTCGCACACGCAAATTGCTTGTGCCTGGCACCATCGGCTTGTTTGTGTTTCACTGGATGGTCGGCTATTTCAACACTGTTGTGGCCGCAAGGCAAGGTGTGTTTGACGGTGTACCTGCAATAGCAAAGTACTTTATGATGGCTTTCAGTGGCACGGGACCATTGTGGTTTATCCAAGTGCTGTGGTTGCTGTGTTTGGTGTTGTTACTCGTTCGAGCCATCGACCGCAAAGACCGGTTTTACAATTGGTGTGGGAAAGCCAATTATGTTGTCATTATTCTGTTAGGTGTCTTGTTTTGGGTTGGTGAGCAAACGCTCGTCAAGAATCCCCGTCCTGCGAGCCTTGATGGCCTCTTGAACTTGTACAAACCATTCTTTTATATGGTTCCCTTCCTGTTGGGCTATTTCGTGTTTGCCCACGATGAGGTACAGAACAAGTTGGAAAAAGCCTGGATTCCGCTGATGGTAAGTGCCGTAGCTGCAGGTACGGTGTTGATTGTCACAACCTTTGGCCAGGACAATACCTCGCCACACTATTTAGGCAGTCCGCTCAATTGTATTTATGGCTGGCTGATGTGCCTTGCGATGATGGGTTGGTTCAAAGCAAAGTTCAACTGTACGGGAACCTTTGCAGGCTATATGACCCGCTCTAGTTACGGCATCTATATCGTTCATTATCTGGTGATTGCCTCGTTGGGCTATATGATGAAGATGTACACTTCTCTGGCTCCTTGGCAAATGTATGTCATTCTTTTCGTGGCGGTGATGACGATTTCGCCATTGTTGTATGAGATTATTCGGCGGGTTCCGTTTGTCAGATGGTGTGTGCTGGGAGAGAAAAAGAGAAAAGAATAGTTTTTTCTTATTTCCATTCAAAGGTCTCAATCAAGTGGTCGATGTCTTCACGGATGAAGTTGATGACGGGCTGCATCGAGTCGTTATTGGGCAGGAAATTGAAATATAGTGCACCGCGGACGAAGTTACTGGTGCTATCGGTAAGATAGAACTGCATCGGGGTGGCAACACCTTTGCCATCCATCTCGATGAACATGCCGTAGACCTGGTGCTCCTTGTTGACAATCAGACTGTCGTGAACGCCATTGGCTTTTTGTAGGTGCTTGGTAACCATGGTATGGACGTCTTCCAAATACTCGCCTAAGTTGTCGGTCACTGGCTTGTGTGTCAGGTGGATGGAGCCTTTGAATTTGGGCATTTCAATATTAATCCAGTTCTTTTCATCGGGAGAATACGGATCGGGAGTGACGAGGGCGTATTGTGGGCATTCGAAACTGTATCGTTCAATCGTGTCGACTTTGGTATAACCTTTTTCGGGCAGGTCGATGCGGAAATAGCCGCGTGGTTTGGGCAGGTAGTTTTCGTCGTTGTCGCATGAGATGGCAACGAAAATGATGGCTAGCGCCACAAGCAGTATGGATAATTTATTCTTCATCAAACACGACTTTTACTTCCTTGATGCGCTTGGTATCGGCATCGGTGATTTCCATGTGGAACTTCTCGAAATTGAACTTGAACCCGATTTCAGGGATGCGGCCTTCGATTTCGAGAATGAGTCCGGCTAATGTGTCGGCCTCTCCTTGCATAGGCTCAAAGTAGCCTTCATCCACACCAAATACCTTGCAGAAGTCGACAATACTAGTCTGAGCCTTAAATAGATAGGTGTTTTCGTCAAGTTTCTTGTAGTGCTCTTCAACATTGGCTTCATCGAACTCGTCATTGATTTCGCCTACGATTTCCTCGATCACGTCTTCCATGGTAATGAGCCCGGAAGTGCCGCCGTATTCGTCGACAACGATGGCAATATGGATCTTCTTCTCACGGAAGTCTTGGAACAAATCGTTGATTTTGCGGTTTTCAGGGACATAGAATGCAGGTCGGATGAGCTTCTGCCATTCGTAAGACTCGGCATCCAAGTAGGGGAGAAGGTCTTTTACATAGAGGATGCCTTCCACCTTGTCCAAAGTCTCGTCGTAGACGGGGATTCTCGAGAATCCACTTTTGATGACGATGGCTAGCATGGTGGCGAAATCCATGTCTTTTTCGACACCGATGATGTCGACGCGAGGAATCATCACATTGCTCACTTCCTTTTCGCTGAAAGAGGCAATGCCTTTCAGCATTTGCTTCTCTTCAAGCGGTGTGGATTCCTCGGTGGCGATTTCCACGGCGGTGGAGAGGTCTTCCATCGATATTTCACCTTTCTTCTTCTCCAGATGCTTGTCCATGAACGAAGTAGAGTTGACCAACAATTTGCTCAAAGGCTTGAACAAACCATTGAGAAAACGTAACGGACGGGCCATAAATCTGGCCATCTTAACAGGGCGCTTGCTGGCATAGATTTTTGGCGTGATTTCACCAACAATCAGAATTAATGAGGTGACGATCACCACTTCTAAAAGGAAAGCCTCCACGGGGTGATTCGCCATGTCAAACAGTTGCGCCATGATGTATGTCGCAAGCAGGGTGATGGTAACGTTGACGAAATTGTTGCCTATCAAGATAGTGGCAAGTAACGTCTTCGGTTTCTCGCGAAGATTGAGCACCAATTGGCTTTTTGCGTCAGTGCTCGATTCCAATTCGTCGATGTCGGCAGGCTGTAGGGAGAAAAACGCTGTCTCGCTGCTCGAAATCAGGGCTGAAGCGATGAGGAGCAGGCACAATACAACCAATCCGATGATGGCGTTGACGGTAAATCCAGTGAAAAAGTTGTTTGAAACAACGGTGAGGAGTCCTATGAGAGGGTCAGGGTCGGGTGTTTCCAAAGCTGTGTGTTTTATGTTTTGCGCGGCAAAATTATAAAATTAATCTGACATGGCGCATAAATCCGTTAAAATGGCAGGTCGTTGCCTTCATCGGACGTGTCGAAGTTGTTCTGCGGCACATAACCAGGCGTGGGTTCAGGAGCAGCTGTGTAAGGTTGTCCGTATGACGACTGTGAGACAGGGCGTGCTGGAGCTAGTTGCATCATTTTGTCGGCATTCACTTCGGTGACATAGCGCACGATGCCTTGTTGGTCAGTATATTGGCGGGTCTTAAGTTTGCCTTCAATGTACATGAGGTCGCCTTTGGCGTAATTGCGACGACCCTCTGCGATGTCATTGGCTAGGTTGCCCCACACCACGATGTTGTGCCAGTCGGTTTGCTCCACCCAGTTGTTGTCACGGTCGCGGTAACGTTCCGAGGTGGCCATGGTGACCGAGATTTTCTTGTTTCCGTTTTCAAAAGTGGTGATTTCTGGGGTTTTCCCAAGTCGGCCTATGAGGATGACTTTATTCAAACTTGCCATTGTGTAGTGATTTTAATTGTTTAAGTATAAGTCGATTAAGCGAGGAATGGGAAAACTGCCCAATTCCGTTTCACGCGCCAAAAATAAATCATTTGTTTGAATCTGCAATAATTCTTTTTCAAGTTTTATTTCAATGAAATGGGCAAGGATGGTTCTATGGGTGAGTTTGTGGGTGAAGATAGGGGATGATTTGATGATAGTAAATGGGTTGTTTTCAATGAGTTGTAGAAACGTTTCTGAAGCAATGACTTCTTCAACAGTCATAGGCTTTTGACTTTCGATACACGGGAAGTCGTAAAGGTTTTTCCAAATGTCGTTGTCGCTGCGCTTATGGAGGTACAAGCCATCGTTGATTCTGAGAATCAAATAGTTGAAGTATCTTGTAGAGATTTTGGTTTTAGCCAGTTTCACGGGACGTAGCATAACTGTTTGATGTGCAAAAGCGAGGCATTGCGCTTGAAGTGGGCAGAGCAGGCAATTCGGGTTCTTCGGGTTGCATTGCAGTGCTCCAAATTCCATCAGGGCTTGGTTGTGAAGGCCAGGCTGATTTCTATTGAGTAGTTCGTCAGCAAGTTGGGCGAAGAGTTTTTGGCCTTCATTGATATTAATAGGAGTATTAATGTCGAAAAGTCGAGAAAGCACGCGATAAACGTTGCCGTCGACCACAGCATGGGGCAAATTGTAGGCGATTGAAGCGATGGCGGCAGCGGTATAGTTACCTATGCCTTTCAGCTGTTTGAGTTTCTCAAAATCAGAGGGGAATTCGCCTTTGTATTGCTCCACAACTTGTTTGGCGCAGTGGTGCAAGTTGCGGGCGCGGGAATAGTAACCGAGGCCTTGCCACATTTTAAGCACCTCTTCTTCTGAAGCTTGGGCGAGATCGTTCACAGTTGGCCATTTCTTGGTGAAATGCAGATAGTAATCCATCCCTTGGTTGACGCGGGTTTGTTGAAGGATGACCTCTGAAATCCAAACTTCGTAGGGTGACGGGTTGTTGCGCCAAGGTAGGTCGCGGTGGTTTTCCTCGTACCAATTAATTAAGGTGTCTTGTATGAAATTCATCGTTCAATTATTGCGAAATTCTTTATTTATAACTCATTAGAATAAAAAAATTGCATAAAACAATTCTTTGTATTGAAAATGTTCGTACCTTTGCCGCAAATTTACGACAAACAAAATAACTAACCATTAAAATAAGAGAAAAAATGACTAAAGCAGAAATCGTTGCTGAAATCGCAAGCAAGACTGGCATTGAAAAAGGTGCTGTCCAGAATGTTGTTGAGAATTTCATGGAAGTGGTGAAGAATGCCATGGCCAAGGGTGAGAACGTGTATCTGAGAGGTTTTGGTAGCTTCATCATCAAGGTGAGAGCTGAAAAGACTGGTCGTAATATTGGCAAGAACGTCGCTATCACCATCCCCGCTCACAAGATTCCGGCCTTCAAGCCTGCTAAGACCTTCATGAACGCTGTCAAATAAGAAAATCAACTAGCAAAATTTTTATATCATGCCAAACGGTAAAAAACACAAAAGACACAAAATGTCGACCCACAAGCGCAAAAAACGCTTGAGAAAGGACAGACACAAGAAGAAATAAGCTCTTCTTGAGCCTAAACGAAGCAATAACACAGCATTGGCGCATACCATTGTTGTGTTATTGTTTTATCAATCGAATCGTTAACCCCAAAGTTAAAACACTATGTCTGAAGAACAACAGCAAGAGATTGCAAAGGAAGAAAAGGCAGTGACGCGCGACTTGGTCATCAATTCGCACGCTTCGGAGGTTGACATCGCTCTTCTGGAAGACAACACGCTTGTCGAACTTCACAGAGAGAAGACAAATAACCAGTTTGCGGTCGGAGACGTTTATCTGGGTAGGGTAAAGAAGATACTGCCTGGACTCAATGCAGCTTTTGTCGATGTGGGCTACCCCAAGGAGGCTTTCCTGCATTATCTTGACCTAGGCTTGCAGGCGAGTTCGTTGATCAAGTACAAGAAGCAGGTTGACGCTAACGATGATGTGTCAATGGACAAGTTCAAACTTGAAGGCGACTTGCCTAAAAACGGCAAAATCAGCGATTGGCTTGCCGTGGGCGACTTGTTGCCAGTCCAAATTGCCAAAGAACCTATCCATACCAAAGGACCGAGAATTACCGCTGAAATCTCATTTCCAGGTCGTTATCTTGTCCTTGTACCCTTCTCTAACCGCATTTCGGTATCACAGAAAATCCGCAGTAGCGAAGAACGCAACCGCCTCAGACGACTGATGCAAAGCATCAAGCCTGCCAATTATGGCGTCATCATCCGCACCGTTGCCGAGGGCAAGAAAGTCGCCGAGCTCGATGCCGACCTCAGGTCGCTCATTGCCAAATGGGAACAATGCACCATTGAGATGAAGAAAATGACAGCCTACGGCAGAATGGTCAGTGAAATGGACCAGACCAGCGTCATGCTGCGTGACTTGCTTAACGAGTCGTTCAACAACATCCATGTGAACGACGAGAAACTCTATGAAGAGATCCAGAAAAACATTCAGACTTTCGCACCGCAAAAAGTTGATATTGTGCAACTTTACAAAGGCAAAGAGCCCATCTTTGACTATTTCAACGTTACGAAGCAAATCAAAGGCTTTTTCGGTAAGATTGTCACTATCAGAAACGGTGTCTACCTTGTCATCGAGCACACCGAGGCGATGCACGTCATCGACGTGAACAGCGGCCATCGGGTGAACAAGGAGAATTCGCAGGAAGACAACGCTTTCCAAGTCAACATCGAAGCCGCCAAGGAAATCGCGCGCCAGCTGCGCCTGCGTGATATGGGCGGCATCATCATCGTCGACTTCATCGACATGCACGAAGCCAAACATCGCAAGGATTTGTTTGATGCCTTGGTCGAGGCCATGTCGCACGACCGTGCCAAGCACACCATCCTTCCTCCGACGAAGTTCGGCCTCATCCAGATCACGCGTCAGCGCGTGCGTCCCGAGACAGAGGTGCAGGTGCAGGAGAAATGCCCTGTTTGCGCTGGCGAAGGCAAGATTCGCCCCGCCATCCTCTTCATTGACGAAATCGAAAACCACCTCAAGTACCTCATGGTCGACCAAAACGAGAATCATTTGACCCTGCAGGTGCATCCTTTCATCTATTCCTATCTCAGCATAGATGGTCTGTTTTCGATTCGCCGAAAATGGATGAAGAAATACGGAAAGAAATTCAAAGTGCAGTCGATGCCCGAATTCCACATGCTGCAGTACAACTTCCAAAACGCCAATGGCGACGACATCAAACTCTAAAGGAGTCTTTGAACTAGTCGTAGGAAGTGCTGCCACAAAAAACCTCGAAAGCCTGCTTCGCGAAGCAGGCTTTTTTCTTATCTTTGCGCCCAAAATCAGCACACTATGAAAGACATCGTTTTAAGCGGCATTCGCCCCACAGGTAACCTTCACCTTGGCAACTACTACGGCGCTGTGCGTAGCTTCGTGAAGATGCAGGAAGACTATAACTGCTATTTCTTCATCGCCGACTGGCACTCACTGACCACCCACCCCACTCCTGAAAATATACAGAAGTCGGCCCGCACGATTTTGGCAGAATACCTCGCCTGCGGCATCAATCCCGAAAAGGCAACCATCTACATCCAAAGTGATGTCCCCGAGACCATCGAATTGTATCTCTATTTCAACATGAACGCCTATATCGGTGAACTGGGGCGTGTGACCACTTTCAAGGAAAAAGCCCGTCAACAGCCTGACAACGTCAATGCTGGCTTATTTACTTACCCCACATTGATGGCTGCCGATATCCTGCAACACCGAGCCAAATGGGTTCCCGTGGGCAAGGACCAAGAGCAGAACATGGAGATGGCCCGCAAGTGTGCGCGTCGCTTCAACAACATCTATAAGGTGGAGTTCTTCCCTGAGCCCCAGAATTACTATTTCGGTGGCGATGCCATCAAAGTGCCTGGATTAGATGGCAGCGGCAAGATGGGCAAGAGCGATGGCAACTGCATCTACCTTTTCGAGGACGAGAAGACCATGCGCAAGAAGGTGATGCGCGCCGTCACAGACAGCGGCCCGACTGAGCCCAACAGCCCCAAACCCGAGGTTATCCAAAATCTCTTCACTATGATGAATATCGTCAGCGAGCCCGAGACGGTTAAGTATTTTGACGAAAAGTGGAATGACTGCTCCATTCGCTATGGCGACATGAAGAAACAACTTGCCGAGGACTTGGAGAAGACAGTTGCCCCAATCCGTGAGCGGATTAAAGAGTTCTCTTCCGACGAGGGAAGGCTGGACCGTATCGCCCGTATGGGTGCTGAGAAAGCCCGCGAAAGCGCGGCGAAGACGCTGAATGAAGTGAGGAAGATTATTGGTTTTAGACAATATTAATGGGCGATTTCATCACATACGAAAAAATACCGGAACGTGCCGTGTTGATCGCTGTTGCCAGCAAACAGCAAGGCCGTGAGCGCACGGAAGAATACTTGGACGAATTAGCTTTTCTGCTCGAAACCGCAGGCGGTATCCCCGTGGCTCGTTTTGTGCAGGCCATGGACCATCCGAGCAGCGTAACCTACCTCGGCTCGGGAAAGTTGGAAGAAATCCACCAGTACATTAAGGCCGAGGACATCAAATTGGCCGTCATCGACGACGAACTGAGTGCGACTCAAGCCCGTAATATGGAGCAAGCATTGGAATGTCGTGTCCTCGACCGCACAAGCCTCATTCTCGACATTTTCGCTTCCAATGCCCATACGGCACATGCCAAAGCACAGGTGGAATTAGCTCAGTACCAATACCTTCTGCCTCGCTTGACCCGAATGTGGACCCACTTGGAGAGACAAAGAGGTGGTATCGGTATGCGTGGTCCGGGTGAGACCCAAATTGAAACCGACCGCCGCTTGATTCTTGACCGTATTGCGTTGCTTAAGGAAAAATTGAAAGAAATCGACATGCAAAAAACCGTGCAACGTAAAAACCGTGGCAAGTTGGTGCGTGTGGCACTTGTGGGTTATACCAATGTGGGCAAGTCGACCATCATGAATCTGTTGAGCAAGTCGGAGGTCTACACAGAGAACAAACTCTTTGCTACTTTGGACACCACAGTTCGTAAGGTGGTGGTGGAGAACTTGCCATTCCTTCTATCAGATACCGTTGGTTTTATCCGTAAGTTGCCGCACCATCTCGTGGAGTCGTTCAAGTCTACTTTGGATGAGGTGCGTGAATCGGACATCCTGCTGCATGTGGTCGACATCTCGCATCCCGATTTCGAGGCTCAGATGGAGGTGGTAAACCAGACCTTGGCCGAGTTGGGCTGCGCCGACAAGAAGACCATCGTAGTCTTCAATAAGACCGATGCCTACACTTGGGAGGAAAAAGACCCCGATGATCTGACGCCACCCACCAAGCGCAATGTCTCCTACGATGAGCTGAAAAAGACCTGGATGGCCAAGATGAACGAAAACTGTATTTTCATCTCTGCAAAGAACCGCGACAATTATCAGGAGTTCAGAGATTTACTCTACAAAGAAATCCGTGATATGCACGCGATTCGGTATCCTTACGATAATTTTTTGTATTGACCATGTATCTCGTCGACACCCATACACATATCTACGACCATCAATTCAGCTTAGACCGAAACGAGACCGTTCAAAGAGCATTGGATGCAGGTGTCAAAATGATGCTTTTGCCCAATGGGGATGTCTCGACCATCGCACCGATGCTTGAACTGCACGAGCAATACCCCGACTGCACCCGCATGATGATGGGTCTACAGCCTGAGGAAGTCAAGGAAGGCTACAAAGAGGTGCTTTCCCTGATGGAAAAGGAATTGGAACGTGGTATTTACGTTGGAGTAGGGGAGGTCGGCCTAGATTTCTATTGGGATGCAACTTTCGAGAAACAACAGTTTGATGCCTTTGAGACCCAACTGGATTGGGCTAAACAATTATGCCTTCCGCTCTCCATCCATTGCCGCAATGCTTTTGAGAAGATGGTGAAGATCCTTGAAAAGAAACAAGACGGTGGTTTGCATGGCATCATGCATTGCTTTACGGGCACTGAGGAGGAGGCCAAAGTCTATCTGGAATTGGGTTTCCATCTCGGCCTTGGTGGCGTGACCACCTACAAAAACTGTAGTGTGAAGGATTATCTGCCCAATCTGCCATTAAATCGTATTGTTTTGGAGACCGATGCTCCCTATTTGTCGCCAGTTCCTTGTCGAGGCAAGCGCAACGAACCGGCTTTCCTTGTCCACACTGCAAGACGTATTGCAGATATTCTTCAGATGCCCTTGGAAGACTTTGCTGCGGCTACCACGGCTAATGCAAAGGCTTTGTTTCAGCTATAAAAAGGTCGCCAGCACAAACGCGCCGGCGACCTGCCATTATGAAGATAAAAAAACAACTGTTTCCTATTTATCCACACTTTGAATAACCGCAATTGCGGCAATGCTTGCAACCGTCCTCGAAAACGAGCTTTTCGCCACAAGTGGGGCATTTCTCTTTCTCGTCGACCATGCCGTCGGGCACGTATTTCTTCAAGGCGCGTGCAATGCCGTTCTTCCAAGTGTTGATGCTTTCTTCCTCTACGTTCAAATTCTGTACCAACTCAATCACATATTGGATGGGCATGCCATGGCGCAAGATGCCGGAGATTAGCTTGGCATAGTTCCAATATTCCTTGTCGAACGAGCGCGACAAGCCTTGCATCATCACGTCGTAGCCGTCCTTGTCGGTGTATCGGAAGTCGTAGCGTGTGGCTTCACCTTTGATCTTTTCCTTGATAATCACGCCTTTGTCAATGTAGGGCGGCAGGAAAAAGTCTTCGGCTTTGCCCAAGAAAATCTCGTAAGGTTTGCCATGCAGCTTACCTACAAAGGCAATCCATTTCTCATAGTTGTTCTGGAAACGCACCACATCACATTCCAGTTCTTTTGGTCTCGGTGGGGCGGAAGTTTCGTGTATGTCGTTTGGACGTGTATCGTCTTGATTTTTAACATCTTTTCCCTTCTCTTTCTTCTCGTCTTTGGAGACCAACACACCGTCACGAGAACCATCGCGGTAGATGGTCATGCCCTTGCAACCACTTTCCCATGCGGTCATATAGATTTGGCTGACAAGCTCTTCCGTAGTCTCTTTTGGTACATTTACAGTGACGCTGATGGAATGGTCGACCCACTTTTGCATGGAGCCTTGCATCTTCACCTTGTTGACCCAGTCGATGTCATTGGCAGTGGCTTTGTAATAAGGTGATTGGGCGATGACATTGTTGAGTTTTTCGTCGTCGTATTTCAACACCTCGTCAACATTGTATCCATTCACCTCAAGCCATGTGATGAACTTATGGTGGAACACGTTGTATTCCTCAAACGAGTTTCCGGTCACGTCGGTGAAAGTGACATGTACATCCTTGTCGTTGGCATTCACCTTGCGGCGACGCTTGTAGGCCACCATGAAGACGGGCTCGATGCCCGAAGTGGTCTGGGTGCAGATACTTACAGTGCCCGTGGGAGCAATGGTCAGCGTGGCGATGTTGCGACGACCCACACGAGTCATCTTTTGGTAAAGGTCTTCGTCCAAGGCACGCAGACGTTTGATGAAGGGGTTGTTTTCCTCGCGTTTGGCGTCATACATCGGAAACTTGCCGCGTTCTTCGGCCAAAATAACGGATGAACGGTAGGCATTGTAAGCCAACAACTTCTGAATCTCGGTGGAGAAGGCGATGGCCTCGTCGGAAGCGTAGCGTTTGCCCAAAGCGGCAAGCATATCGCCTTCAGCGGTGATGCCGATACCCGTGCGGCGTCCTTGCAGGCATTTCTCCTTGATATGTTTCCACAGGTTGACCTCGGTACGCTTCACCTCGTCATCTTCGGGGTCGGAGGCGATTTTGGCCAAGATGGTGTCCACCTTTTCGATTTCGAGGTCTACGATGTCGTCCATCATGCGTTGGGCGATGGCCACATGCTTCGAGAACAGCTGATGGTTGAAGCGGGCCTCAGGCGTAAATGGATGGTCGACATAACTGTAAAGGTTGATGGCCAAGAGTCGGCAGCTGTCGTAGGCACAGAGTGGAATCTCGCCGCAGGGGTTGGTGCTCAAGGTCTTGAAGCCAAGGTCAGCATAGCAGTCAGGGATGGATTCGCGGATGATGGTGTCCCAAAACATCACACCAGGCTCGGCCGACTTCCAAGCGTTGTGGATGATTTTATTCCACAAGGCACGGGCATCCACTTCCTTGATGTATTTCGGGTTCGGTGAATCGATGGGATATTGTTGGATGAAAGGCTTGCCTTCCTTGACGCATTGCATGAACTCATCGGTAAGGCGCACCGAAACGTTGGCGTTGGTGATGCGGCCTTCAGTCATTTTGGCGTCGATGAAAGCTTCAGAATCAGGATGTTTGATGCTGATACTCATCATCAAAGCACCACGGCGACCGTCTTGCGCGACTTCCTTCGTTGAGTTGGAGAATCGCTCCATGAAAGGTACCACACCAGTTGATGTCAAGGCACAATTTTTGACGGGACTGCCTGCAGGACGGATATGGGAAAGGTCGTGACCCACGCCACCACGGCGTTTCATCAATTGCACCTGTTCTTGGTCGGTCTTCATAATGCCACCATAGGAGTCGGAATTGCCGTTGTTGCCGATGACGAAGCAGTTCGACAACGATGAAATCTGGAAGTTGTTGCCAATACCGGCCATGGGGCTGCCTTGTGGCACGATGTAACGGAAGTCTTTCAAAACTTCATAGATTTCCTCTTCTTTCATCGGATTAGGATAACGGCGTTCGATACGGGCTATCTCACGGGCGATGCGGTGGTGCATCTCGTCAGGGGTAAGCTCGTATGTGTTGCCGTCACTGTCCTTCAAGGCATATTTGTTGGCCCACACGTCACCAGCCAATGCGTCACCGTGGAAATACTCCTTGGCGGCTGCTTTCACTTCCTCAATCGGATAGGCATGGTATTCAATCTTTGGGGCATCTTCAACTACAGGCTCTGCAGCAGGAACTTCGGCTTTCTCGACCACTTGCACTTCATCTTGACTTTCAATTTGCTCTGCGGCAAAAGTGGCGTTTTTGCGCGATTCAATTATCTTGTCGTACGGACTGACTTCCGGCTGAACGTTTTCCTGATCCTCAAGCCCACTAAAAAGGTCTTCCTCCAATTCAGTTTGCGTATGGTGTAATTTCATTTTTCTGATATTTAATGCATTACAAACAAAGCAATAGAAGAATAATCTTCTCGTTTTCAGTTTGCGAAGATAAGAAAGAAGAAGCAAATGCGCCGCGAAAAAAATGATTTTTCGAGACGCATTTTATCAACAATCGGTGTTGATAATTTATTTCAGTTGCTCTATGGCGAAGGCATACGCACCGATGGCCACTGCCGATGATGTGCCGAGTTTGGTAATGCCAACACCAACGCGCTTGGTCGGGTCATACCATACCGACTGTTCACTGAAGGGCACTTTGACCATCTTTCCCGACTTTTCGGTGAAGCGAATCATGTCTTGGGCATCCATCAGGTTGTAAGCTTCGGTCTCCATGCGGCTGAAAGCATGTCCGTCGCTGAGGCCCGCAAAGGGTTCATTCATCTTTTTGATGAGCATTGGCATGAAGACGGGCCAGGCTCCCGACAGGCCGCCACCGATGACGATGATGCCGTCGATAAGCGAGATGGCATTGGCTAATACGTCGGCCAAGGCTGTGGCTAATTCATTCCACGAGGCGATGGCAGCTTCCTTGTTGCCAGGCAGTTGTCCCATGGCAATTTTGTAGATGTCGTAGGGATGGGGCGTCTCGTTGAAGTCGATGCCAGCCTCACGGCCATACACGCGGCGCACGGCACGTATGCTGATGCTGTCTTCGGCACTGGTGGTGGGATAGAGCGGGTTGCGGTGACGGTTGATTTCGCCTCCTGCTGAGTTGTCCCCATTGAGCAGTACCTTATTAATAACAATACCACCACCGAACCCCGTGCCAATGGTGACACCCAATAGGTTCTTGTAGCGTTTTGGGTTGCGTTGCTGCTCAAGCAGTTTGTTCACTTCAGGAAGCAAGCCGTTCAAGGCCTCGCCGTAGGCAAACAGGTCGCCGTCGTTGTTGATGTAGACGGGCACTTGAAATTCATTCTCAAGCATGGCTTTCAGTGCGACACCGCCTTGGAAGGTAGGCAGGTTCTCCAAATCGCCGATGATACCGTTGGGATAGTCGGCGGGACCGGGGAAGCAGAAGCTGATGGCTGATGCCTTGGCACCACAGCGTATCTCGCACTCGTGGAAGCCAGTAATGAGTTTTTTAAGCACTTCTTCCAACGTCGGCGCTGCCGAAGGAATGGTGAAGGGTTCGATGATTTCGTGCCAGTCTTGCACGGCTGAGAACTTAAATCCCGTGCCACCGGCATCGAGGATGAAAATGATAGGAGTGTTATTCATGTTGTTTAGCTTTAATTGACGGATTGTAGAACTTCTCTACCCAAAGCACCCACATGAGGAAGATGACGAGGTAGAAGAACACCTTAAATATATAGTCATGAGCGATGTGGAAACTGTTGGGCCACGGAATTTGCATCATCAGAATACCGCAGATGCGGACGACATTGGTCCATTCGATGATGACCAAACCGGCAGGAATGTACCACAATTTGTGTTTCCATGGGCCAGGAAACAGGACCATGAGGAAAATCCAGTGCATCCACTGTTTCAAGCTGGCGCATTCGGGGGCGACGATGACCCGCGCCCATCCACCCTCGCTGTTGGGCGTGGCGATGAGCCTGTCCGTTGATATGGTGGTCAAGTCAATGTTGAAAACGTGGTCAAGCATCCAGCAGGATTGGCTATATGCGAGATTCACCGACCACAGCATCAGCTGGTCGACCCATTTCCCTACGGGCCAATATCCCAAGGCTTGCCATCCCAAATAGAGAAAATGGAAACTGATTATCAACAAGATAAAAAGACCGACATTCACCGTACTTTGGTTTTTCGGGTCTTTGCAGTATGCTTTGATATCTTGAATGTTCATAATAAGAATTTGGGGTGCTAAATTACATAATTAATGAATTATCCTTACCTTTGCACCCTAAAATTTTGAAAATATGGAAAACGATACCCTTGTTGAGCAAGTTTCAGAGACCATCCAAGACACTGCTGCGGTCAATAACATGTTTGAAGGCGTGAAAAAAATAGCTACCACTCCCGTTTCGGATTGGTTGCCTGGCATCGTGAAGGAATACCTCATCCCGTTTGGCATCAAGTTGTTGGCAGCCGTTGTGGTGCTACTGTTGGGTCGTTGGGTTATCAAATTGATAAAGAAGGGTTTGACGAAGATGATGGAGCGTCGCAACTCCAATCCTACACTTAATTCCTTCTTGATGAGTTTGGTCTCGGTCGTGCTGACTTTCTTCCTTATCATGGCCATCGTCGGCATCTTGGGGATTAATACGAGCTCGTTGGTGGCATTGCTGGCTTCGGCAGGATTGGCCATCGGCATGGCCTTGAGTGGAACCTTGCAAAACTTTGCTGGTGGCGTGATGATTATGTTGTTCAAGCCGTTCAAGGTGGGTGATTTCATTTCGGCCCAAGGCTATGAAGGCAAGGTGAACGAGATCCAGATTTTCAACACGCACCTGCTGACTACGGACAATAAGGAAGTCATCTTGCCCAACGGCATCCTTTCCACTGGTACGTTGACCAATTTCTCAAAGCAGGAAACCCGTCGTGTCGACTGGGTGTTTTCCATCGCCTATGGCGACGACTACGACAAGGCCAAAACTGTGTTGCGCCGCTTGTGTGACGATGACCAGCGCATCAAACAAACGCCGGAGCCCTTTATTGAATTAGGCAAACTCAATAATAGTTCTGTGGATATCACATTACGTGTTTGGGTGAACTCGGAAGATTATTGGTCGGTGTTTTTCAACATGAATGAAAAGGTTTACAAGACCTTCGCCCAAGAAGGCCTTAACATCCCGTTCCCGCAGATGGATGTGCACGTGAAGAGTTGATGGCTTTAGCAAAGATAAGAAAACAAGCACTTTATGAATTTTTTTGCCACATTTTTTGAAGAAACGAATTTTGAAACGAAAAAATATGTATTTTTGCAGCCCATTAGAAAAAAGACAAGTGTAAATAATAAAGGATAAGAGTCATGTCAAAAGTTTGTCAAATTACAGGAAAAAAGGTCATGCACGGCAACAATGTTTCTCACTCCAACAAGAAGACGAAGAGAACGTTTGAACCGAATTTGAAGATTAAGAAGTTCTATGTTCCGGAATGGGATGAATGGATTGTGCTGAAGGTATCAGCTGCTGGCATGCGCACCATCAACAAGAAGGGCGTTTACCAAGCCATCATGGATGCTTCCGAAAAGGGTAACCTCGAGCGTTGGTAATTCCAATGCAGTGTGATTGATATCGAAGCTGCTGTGCCCATGCGCAGCGGCTTTTTTTGTTTGACGACCTCGTTAATCGGTGTTTTAGATAATATTTTCGGTGTTTTTCAGTTATTCATCCATGCGAGCAAGGCTATTCATCATATCGCTGTTTCTTTTTCTGCTGTCGGTTACGACCAGGGCTCAGCATTTGCCAACCGCAACGGTTTACGGTAAGGTGACTGATGAGAAAGGTCATCCATTGGAGTTGGTGAATGTGGTGGTTCCTGATTTGCTTGTCGGCGTAACGACCAATACCAGAGGCTATTATGAATTGTCTTTGCTCTCAGATACCACCTTGTCCATCCATTTTTCTTTTGTTGGCTATGAACAGAAAGAGGTAATGGTAAACCTGAAGCATGGCGAGAAGAAAAAGTTGGATGTGACATTGAAATCGCCTAGCATTAATTTGCCCGATGTGGTCATTAGCGACCGTCCTACCGAAGCTTCGAGTTTGACACGGTTGGATGCCAAACAGGCTACGTTGCTGCCGACCATGGGCGGTGGCGTGGAGACGCTCATCAAGACGTTGCCTGGCGTGGTCTCCAACAATGAAATGAGTTCACAATACCGCGTGCGTGGCGGCAATTTTGACGAGAATTTGATTTATGTGAACGGCATCGAGATTTATCGACCTTTCCTCGTCGGGTCGGGACAGCAAGAGGGCTTGAGTTTCGTCAACTCGCAGATGGTCAACAATATCCAGTTTTCGGCAGGTGGCTTCGCGGCTGAGTATGGCGACAAGATGTCATCCGTGCTTGACGTGACTTACAAAACGCCTCGCGAGTTCGCCGCCTCATTGTCTTTGAGCCTTTTGGGTGCGGAAGCCCACGTGGAAGGCGCGACAAAAAACGAAAAGTTCAGCTATCTTGTGGGAGCGCGTTACAAAAACACCGCTCTCGCCCTTGGCATGATGGACACCAAAGGCGACTATCGCCCGAATTTCACCGACGCACAGGCGTTGTTTAACTACAAATTCAACGAAAAATGGGATTTGTCTTTCTTGGGCTATTATTCCAAGAACCGCTATATGCTGATTCCCGAAAACGCCAAAATCAATACCGGAACGATTAATATTCCCATTCAAATCAACGTGTTTTTCGATGGTCAGGAAATCGACGACTACACCACTGGACTTGGTGCTTTGACCTTGTCGTACAAGCCTAATAAAGACTTGAACCTGAAATGGATTGCGTCAGCCTATTCGGCCTACGAGACGGAAACCTACGACGTACAAGAGCAATATTTCTTCGGTATCCGCAACACGTCTTTCGGCTCTGAGGAGTTTGGCGAGGTGATTGAAAACCATGAGGTGGGCACCTTAACCAAGCATGCCCGCAATGGTTTTTATGCCCAGGTGTACAATCTTGACCATAAAGGCCTCTATGCCCTAGACAACCAGTTGCTGAAATGGGGCCTCCGTTTCCAGCATCAGGATATTGACGATGTGGTTGACGAATGGCAGTTGTTTGACTCGGCTGGCTATGCCTTACCTCATGTGCCCGACATAATTGGTGGCTATCCTGACGTGCTGCCTGAAATTGGTATGGATTTCTCGCATAAGGCACACAACATCCTGTCTATCAATAATATTGATGGATATGTCCAGGATTCTTGGACAATTCCTTATAAAGACCAAGGCGAGTTTGTCATTACGGGCGGTTTGCGTGCTAACTATTGGGGCTATAATAAGAAGGTGTATGTCAGCCCAAGGGCTGGTGTCGCCTACAAATCTGACAACGACAAGCGGGAGACGGTCTATCGACTTTCGGGAGGCGTCTACAACCAGACACCGTTCTATCGCGAAATCCGCAATCGTGATGGCAGCCTCTTCAGAGATGCCAAGGCGCAGCAATCTTATCAGATTGTAGCGGGCAACGATTTCAAGTTCCGCGCTTGGAACAGACCTTTTATCTTGACTTCGGAACTGTATTTCAAGTATTTCACCCACGTCATTCCTTACGACATCGACAACGTGCGTATCCGTTATTATGCTGACCAATCGGCCAAAGCTTATACTGCAGGTTTGGATTTCAAAGTGAATGGTGAGTTTGTGAAAGGCATCGACAGTTGGGCCAGCTTGTCGTTTATGCGTGCTCGTGAAGACATTCGTGGCGATTATTTGTTGGTGGGTGTTAATGGCGATACGCTACCGTTTTATAATCACACTGATGCCGAAGTTGCCGACACTTTGGCTTTGGGTTGGCATTACCGTCCATCCAATCAGTTGGTCAACTTCTCACTGTTCTTCCAGGATTACATTCCAGGCTTCCCGACTTGGCGCGTCAACATGACCTTGACCTTCGGCATGGGCTTGCCTATCAACGACAACAACTCTGATTTTTATTCCACTTCGAGCCGTTACCCAGCCTATCGCCGCGTCGACATCGGCTTCAGCAAGCAACTAATCAGTGAGGCCAGCAGCTTTAGTAGAGGCAATCCGTTGCGCTATGTGAGAAATATGTTCATTAGCGTGGATGTCTTCAATCTGTTGGACATTCCGAACGTGATTTCTTACAACTGGGTGAAATATATCGACAATCGCTATTACGGCGCACCGAATTATTTGACGCCTCGCTATGTCAATGTGAAGTTGGTAATGGAGTTCTAAACAAAAAAGCGAGGCAACGCCTCGCTTTTTTGCTTTAATACAGTGCGGTCATCTTAATCCACTCACGTCCTTGCGCGCAAATGTCTTCGACTTCTGCCACGGTCTTGGGAATCGGGCGGCCAAGGATGCGGTTGCCGTCGGCGGTGATGAGCAGATCATCTTCGATTCGGATGCCACCGAAGTCCTTGTAGGTCTCCAACTTGTCGTAGTTGATGAAGTCCTTGAACTTGCCTTCGGCTTTCCACATATCGATGAGGGTCGGGATGAAGTAGATGCCCGGCTCGTCGGTGACCACGAAGCCCGGTTTCAAGGTCTTGCCACAACGCAGTCCGCTGAAGCCCAACTTGGTGGAACGCGGCGTGATATCGTCATAACCCACATAGGTCTCGCCGAGGCCTTCCATGTCGTGCACGTCCATGCCGAGCATGTGTCCAAGGCCGTGAGGCATGAAGAGCCAATGCGCACCGTTCATCAGAGCCTCTTCAGTGTCGCCTTTCATCAGGCCGACGCCTTTCAAGCCTTCAATCAAAGTACGGCAGGCTAAGGTGTGCATTACCATGTAAGGCATGTAGGGGCGCGTTTGTTCGGCAACGGCTTGGTTGGCAGCGAGCACGATTTCATAGATTTCGCGTTGCCGAGTGTTGAACTTGCCACCCACGGGCGTGGTGCGGGTGAAGTCGGAGGCATAGTAGTTTTCTGTTTCGGCACCGGCATCGCAGACCATCATGCGGCCTTCTTTCAGCATGTTGTGGTGTCCGTGGTTGTGCAGGGTCTGGCCATCGACGCTCAAAATGACAGGGAACGACACGGGGCCGCCGCCCGACAGCGAGAGACCTTCCACTACGCCAGCGATTTCTTGTTCAACCATGCCTGGTTTACACATCTTCATGGCGGTGGTGTGCATGTAATAGGCGGTGTTGGCAGCGCGTTCCATCTCGGCAATCTCCAGTTCGCTCTTCACTTCACGCATGGAGATAACGGCCTTGATGAGTTCGAGGCTGACATATTCCTGCACCTTATTAATACTACAATTCAGCCATTCGGAGCATTGAATCTTGGTGTCGGCGCGATAGGTCGGTAGGATTTGGATTTGGCGGCCTTTGGCGATGGCTTGTTGGATGTATTCACCAAAATGATTGAAGTCACGGCAATCGGTAATGCCGATACGGTCGCCTTGTTCCTTCAGCGAAGGCAGCGGACCGCACCAAATCACGTCGTCGATAGTTACTTCCACGCCGAAGAGGATTTCCTCGCCGCTCTCGAAGTCGATAACACCGACCAAATCGGGGTGGTTGAGGCCGAAATAATAGGAGAAATTACTGTCCTGACGGTAGATATAAGTGTTGTCAGGATAGTTGAAGGGCGCTTCGTTGTTGGCCGGGAAGAAGGCGATGCCCTTCGAAATCATTTTTTTCAATGTGGCGCGACGGCCACTGTAAACGTCTTTGTTGAACATATTGTTGTTGAATTGTTGATTGTTTAATCGTTGAACTGTTGAGATGCATGTCATTCCTGCGGTTGGATGTGCGGTGGAAAGGAATCTATGCGTCTCTACCAGAATGCAAAAATAATCATTTTTTCATCGCCTCTTCAATTTCCTCGATTTCCGTGGGCAGACCTTCAAATAGGTTGACAGGTTCGCCTTCGGTGATTAAAAGGTCGTTTTCGATACGGATGCCAATGCCTTCTTCGCGGATGTAGATACCAGGCTCACAAGTGAGTATCATTCCAGGTTCAAAAGGCTTGAACTTGTCGATGCTGTCGTGAACATCAAGGCCAATATGATGCGACATCCCATGCATCAAGTATTTGCGCTCCAAAGGCTTGTCGGGGTTTTGGTGCATCACGTCTTCAGCAGTGAAAAGTCCGAGTTTGATCATCTCTTGCTCCATCAGTCGGTGAGTCGTTTCGTTGATTTCGTTGATGGTGCCGCCCGGACGGTAGAGTTTCGTGATTTCCTTCATCACGCGGAGCACGGCGTTATAGCAATCTTTCTGTCTTTCAGTGAATTTTCCATTAATTGGAATAGTTCGACTCAGGTCTGATGAGTAGTTTTTCAACTCACAGCCGATGTCGAAAAGGAGTAAGTCACCGTCATTTAATAGGCTTTGGTTCTTGGAGTAATGCAGGCAACAACCATTTTTGCCTCCGGCGATGATGGGGGCGTAGGCGTGACCTGTGGCATTGTTTTGTTTGAAAATGTATTCGATTTCGGCTTGCACCTCATATTCATACATGCCAGGTCTCACGGTGCTCAAACACCGACGGAAAGCTTTTGCGGTGATGTTGCAGGCCAGCTTCGTGATGGCGATTTCGTCCTCCGATTTCTTCATGCGTAAGGAATTGAGAATCGGAGCAGTGCGGCCAAAGTTGTGCATGGGGTACAATTCTTTGACTTGATTTACGAAGCGTTTTTGAATCGTTTCCACAGCGCATTCGTATTTCGGATATTCGTAGCTGTTGAGTAAAATCGTGTCGCCATAGCCTGAAAAAACGATGTCGTTCAAGGTCATCCAGAAGGCATCGCTGCCTTTCACGGTCTTCACGCCAGACAGTTCGGTGGCTTGGGCGTTGTTGAGCATTTCGCCTTGCCATGTGGCTTTCACCTCGTCGTAAGGCTCGATGAATAGAATTTCGCGCATGGTTTCATCGGGATAGTCGGGTGCGATGATGAGATAGGCATTTTCCTCGTTGATTCCCGTAAGGTAAAAGAAATCAGACTGTTGACGGAAAGGATAGAACTCGTCGCCATTGCGCGGCATGGGCTCGTTGGCGGTGAAAACAGCCACCGATTTAGGTGGCAATTGGGCAGCAAAGTTGGCCCTGTTTCTGATGAAAAGACGGTTCGGGATTTGGGTATTCATGGTGGTGGTTGTTACGGAATTTGTCCTACAAAATTAGAAATTTTCCATGATTTATTGATATAATCGAAAAAAAGACTACTTTTGCCTTGTAATTCTAAAACCTATCAAAAATGAAGAAAAATTTACTTGTTATTGGCCTTATGTTGGCCATGTCGCTGAGTGCTTCAGCACAGAACCAAGGCTTTGCCTTTGGTTTCAAATTGGGTCCAAACTTTGGTTGGACAGGTTCGACAACTGCCCAAAGTCTGGGGTCGAGGACAGGCTTTGATATAGGTGTTGTGGGCGAGTATTATTTCGCTGACAACTATGCTATCGTCTCAGGTGTCAATGTGAGTTTCTTAGGTGGTCATTATTTATTTGATAACGCCCATATTGTTACGGATAGCTTAAATCCTGACGGTTTTCTTGAGATGTATGGTGTTGACAGAACTTTCAAGTCGACTATTTATGAAATTCCTTTGATGCTAAAGATGGTTACTAACGAGTTTGGCGATATTCCGCTTCGTGCTTATTTTGAAGTTGGCGGTGGTATCGGCTTGGCTGCAAAAAAAGTCATGGTTAAAGATGCCATTCCTTCCGAGAACATTGCTGCTCCTGAGAAATGGGGTGTCACGAACAAGGAATTTAGTAACCTTCGTGCTTCTTTGAAGATTGGCGCTGGTGCACAGTATACAGTTGACGAGTCGACCCGCCTTTTCGCTGGCGTCTATTTCTCGCACGACTTCATCAACATGGTAAACTACCTCAGACCTGATTATTGTGGTAATTTTTATGATGCAGAAGGAAATAAAATTGGTGACCGTAATCCCAAATTGAAAGTGCTTCAAAACCGTATCGGTATTGAGGTGGGTGTCCTCTTCTAAACCAATTTATTCCATGAAACAAAAATAGAGCGGCTCGTGTGAGTCGCTCTATTTTTGTTTGTAATTGTATGAAAACTGTTTAGAAGAACTTGAGGCCAACAGTCACCATGAACATGTTTTGTCTGGTGTTGTCGATGTTACTGAAATCGAACGTCTCACCAAGGGTGGTGTTGTTCAGGTTTTCAAACACCTTGCTGAGGCCAAAGTTGTAGTTGATATCGAGGGTGATTAAATCCAGCACGTCAACGCCAAGACCAGCTTGAAGTCCCCAGGAGATGCTCTTGGTGTTGAATTTCTGGTCAGTAGTGGTGTTTTCCATGTTTTCTTGTTGACCATTAATGGTATAGGTCTTGTCAAACAAAGTCTGTGATTTCAGGACGACGTTGGCTGTGGGACCTACTTGGGCACGGAGAGCGACGAGGTCAAGGTCAATGATCTTAACACCAACCAAAACGGGCACTTGGAGGTTCATTTGGTTCAGTGTAAGGTTGACATTGGCGCCTGTAGGAAGGTTGAAAAGATTATCGCTTTCCACGCCAGTGACATGTCCGTCAAAGACATTGGAAGTCTTGAAATACAATACTTCAGGTTGCACATAGATTCTGCCGATGGTCACACGGCCAAAGAGGCCGGCAATGAAATGGTTGGAGAAGCTTGACTTGATGTCGGCTTTCTGGTAGGAAAGTTTTGAGGTCTGATAACCGACTTTCGGGCCGATGGCGATATCGAAGCCGCCGCCAGCGAATGCTGCACTGCCCATCATCAGCAGGGCTGCAATCAGTAAAAATGTCTTTTTCATTTTCAATGTGTTTTAGTGATTAAATGGGTTTATTTGATGCAAAAGTAATAATCATTTTTCAAATTTAGGGAAATGTCGCCAAAAATAATTACTTTTGTAGGTCAAAATTTTATTATTATGAGAAAAACGTTGTTGATTATCAGTTTCGTAGCCATAATTGTCATGGGCGGAAACGCTCAGACGGGAGATGGCAGATTTGGCATCAAAATTGGGCCATCATTGGCTTGGGCCAGTTCGGGCTCTACTGCGGTCGAAAACAATGGCGTGGGATTGGGCTATAATGTTGGACTGGTTTACGAGCATTATTTGTCAGACCACATTGCGGTTTCGTCGGGCGTGACTTTCAATGCGCTCCGTATGAAATACACATTTACCGACCGTCGTTTTGTTGATGATTTTTTGGAGAAGACGAATGTTTCTGTGATGCGGCGTGTCAAGTCCATGAATTTCGAGATTCCGCTTAAGGTCAAATTGAAATTTGATGTTATAGACTCATTCAAGGCATACGTGGAAGCTGGTGGCGGTCTTGGCTTTAATAGCAAGGACTTGTGCCGCGACGATTATACCTTTTATTGGGTCACTTCATTGGGCGAGAGCTATATCGATTGCACAAACCAATACCGTCTGTTGCAATTGTCGATGATTTTTGGCTTGGGTACTGAATTTGAGATTAATAGGAATCTGAGCGCATTTGCCCAACTTACTTTCGACCATAGTTTTTCCAATGCTTTCGTTAGTTCGTTGGAAAAACAGACGGGTAGCGTACTTCGCAACAATTATGTTGGCTTGGAATTTGGTATTTTGTTTTGATGAATAAAAGCATAGAAAGATGAAAATTGCATTGTCGCAGCTCAATTATTGCATTGGAAATTTTGAGCAGAACACGAAAAAAATCATTGATGCAGCTTTGAAAGCCAAAAAGGAAGGTGCTGATTTGGTGGTTTTTTCTGAGTTGTCGGTTTGTGGCTATTTCCCTTACGATTGTCTGGAGTTTGACGATTTCTTGGAGAATTGTAAGTCCGCTTTGGACGAAATTGCTGAAAAATGCTACGAAGTTCCAGTGATTGTGGGGGCGCCGATACGAAACACAACGGACGGTCAGAAGCCTTTGTATAATGCTGCCGTATTCATGTATCAAGGTCAGCGGAAGATATTCAGGAAGAAGCACATAGGCAGTAATCCTTTGTTTGACGAGCGCAAGTATTTTGAGCCCGATCACGGAGAAAACGAATTGTTGGAGTTGTGCGGCCATCGTATTGCTGTTGTCATTGGCGACGATTTGGCCAACAGGAATGCTGACCCCTTGTTGATGGAAAACCGGTTGGATGATCTTGTCAGCTTGAGTCCCGACATGGTGATTGCATTGGCTGCCTCAGCTTTTGATTATACGATGCCTTGTTATCGCAGCAATGTGCTGAGACAGACTGTGTTGAAGCACGAATTGCCTTTGATTATGGTGAATCAGGTGGGAGCGCAGACGCATCTCATCTTTGACGGCGGCTCGATGGCATTCGCCAGTAATGGACATATTGATACTGCATTAGCTTTCTTCAAGGAAGACGTTAAGATTGTCGATGTCGACACCTTATATATTAATCGTACCACCGAAGACCGTTTGGTCATACCTGAAAAGATGTCATTGATTCACGATGCTTTGGTTCTTGGTGTGCGTGACTATTTCCAAAAAATGGGCTTTAAGAGTGCCATTATCGGCCTATCTGGAGGATTGGATTCGGCCTTGGTCACTTATTTTGCTGCTCAGGCCATTGGTGCTGAGAATGTAAGGGTGGTGCTACTTCCTTCGCAGTTCTCCACCGATCATTCGGTGAGCGATGCTGTGGCATTGGCTGAAAAACTGGGTGTCAGGTATGATACTGTTGCCATCAAACCACTTTTCGATAGCTTTGATACTGCATTGAAGCCTTTCTTTGAGGGTCGTCCTTTCGATGTCACCGAAGAAAACCTACAGGCCCGCATACGCGGTGTTATATTGATGGCTTTCAGCAACAAGTTCGGCAATGTTTTGCTTAACACGAGCAATAAGTCGGAGGCGTCAGTCGGTTATGGAACGCTTTATGGCGATATGTGTGGCGGTTTGTCGGTCATCGGTGATGTTTATAAGTCGGAGGCATACGAATTGGCACGTTTCATCAACAGAGAGGATGAGATCATCCCTTGGCATACCATAGAGAAGGCGCCTTCCGCGGAACTACGTCCCGACCAAAAAGACAGCGACAGTTTGCCTGACTATAGCATTCTCGACCAGATTCTTTATCAATACATTGAGTGCTCTAAATCGGCTGAGGAAATCATCGCCCAAGGTTTTGACAAAGCGGTTGCTGAACGTACGATTAGGATGGTGAACCGAAATGAATTTAAACGTCATCAGGTGGCGCCGATTCTCCGTGTTTCGCCTCGTGCATTTGGAGCAGAAAGGACAATCCCGATTGTGGCAAAACTCTGACAAGACTGTAGTTTCTGCTTGTCGCATACAAATCAAAAAAGCCTGACGAACACTTCGCCAGGCTTTTTTGATGGATAGTTATCGTCCTTAATCTTTCACGAGGTCTACCACCACGCGACGGTCGTATTCGGTCGGGTCGAGTTGCTTGATACCACCCACTGGGACGAGGATGATTTGGTCTTCAGGAATTCCCATTTCCAAGAGCTCTAACATGACTCTGCGGCAACGGTTCTCTGACAGCGTCTGATTGTAGGAAGGTGTAGCAGTAGCGCTATCGCAAGAACCTCTCAGGCGAATCTTGTATTTGTACTCTTTCGCAACGTTGGCAATTTCTCTCAAATTCACCAAATCTCTATTCGACATCAGCTGATAGGAATCGCGATGGAAGAAGATGGAGAACGGATAACTAATGAAGTCATCTGTCTCAACGGTCACAACCTTAGATGGAATGGTGTCACATGCTGGGCAGGGTGATTCTTGAGCGAAGTCATACACTTCATACATTCTGGTGAAGTAATATGTAAGACCTAAAGCGGCAGAATACATGTTGTCGAATCTCTTGGGCCTCGTATGGAACTCATTATTAGTAAAAAAGTAAGCATAAACATTATCGTCATATTCATGTTCCCAAGAGTCTAAAGTCCATCTATGGAAAGTCCATCTGATATCGAGGTTGATGTCAAGATGCTCACTTATTCTAAAGTTGTTGAGCAAACCGCCGCCCAATGATAATTCAAAGTTGGTGCCATCAATCTTGGTAAGATCATAAGGATTTGAATAATTGATGAAATTGATGATGTTTTGGGTGAGAAACATACGGTTGGAAGTCAAAGCAGCACCAGCACTGACATACAGTACAGGTGTCCATACTCTATTGGGGTTGTAATAGCCTTGGAAAAAGTCAATCGGGCTAATCATGTATTCAGCCAACAGATTATGAAAATGCATGAAAGTCTTGTAAATTCCAGCACCTTCCACAACCTCAACTAGTTCAGGCTCGTTACCATATAAAAACTGAATATGTTGCTCATGGGGTGTGTTGTGCCTTCCATAGATGAAACTGCTGATGACAGTATTGTCATAAGACAGTCTAATGGCAGTCTTATGGTTAAGCCATTTTCCGAAATTAGCGGTAAAACCAAAATGGGGTTGGTCCCAATACACTTTGGTGTAGCTGTTGAGAGCACTCTCTGGCATCCTCATACTTCCTTGCCACCAATTTACGGTAGCATCCGCAGAGATGAACCAATTCCTGCGCCATCTGGTCGTCAGGTATCGAACAGAATCGACGTGACCATCAGCCCATACTGAGGAACCAAATGCAATGATGGCAATAACGGTGAGAAGTAATTTCTTCATAGTTGTTTGTTATTTAACTAATTAAATCCAATTCGATTGGACTAGATTTTGAATTGCAAAAATACACTTTTTTTTCATTGGGAATGCTGTTTTTTGAAAATATGCAGTTTTTTTCTAAGAAATCCCTTGTTTTTCTATTTTGACAGCCTTTCCAAGGTGTTTATTACGAGTTTCTTGACGTATGGATGATAGTCGTTGGCAAACTTTTCATTAACGCGATTGGCAATTACCACGCAAATGGTTAAGCAGTTGTGCCCCATCATTTTGCCTAGGCCGTATAAAGCCGATGATTCCATTTCAAAATTGCACACGCGCCAGCCTTGGTAGTTGAATGCTTCAATTTTATGATTGTTTTCAGGATAGGAGAGGTGCATCCTCAAAGTGCGACCTTGCGGACCATAAAAACCAGGAGCCGTGGCCGTCACCCCATGGTAATAGCCTTCTGCCAAACGGTCGAAGAGTTCCTTGGAACCTTCTACGACGTATGGCAATGGAAGGTCTTTTGGGTATTCCATCTGTTCTATGAAAGCATCGCGCATGGCTATCTCATTCACTTCTTTGTTCTTTTCATAAAAGTAAAGAAGACCGTCCAATCCGATGGCATATCGCGTAGCAACATAGTTGTCTTCCACTTCAATATCGGGTTGGAGTGCGCCACAAGTTCCAAGGCGGATGAGGTTCAAACTGCGATGGGTCTCCTTAGGCATTCTGGTTTTCAGGTCGATGTTGGCGAGGGCGTCGAGTTCGTTCATCACGATGTCAAGGTTGTCGGTGCCCATGCCCGTCGAGAGCACAGTGATACGTTTGCCGTTGAAATAGCCGGTACGGGTTATGAGTTCACGGTTTTGACGTTTCACCTCGATCTTGTCGAACAATGAGGCAATCATTTCGACGCGACCAGGGTCGCCAACCATAATGACGTCATCGGCCAGCTGGTCGGGATGCAGGTTCAGATGATATATTGCGCCCTCACTGTTGAGGACAAGCTGAGATGCAGGAATTGGTTGATTCATTTTTTTTCAGGTTTAAAAGTGCAAAAATACAATATTTTATTGAATTGGAACTTTTTATGTTTAAAGTTTGAATTATTTTGGCACATGGTATGAAAATGGGCTATCTTTGCAAAAATTTGAAAAAATGAAAGATATGATAATCAAGAATATTTCCATTGGTGACGAATTGCTTATTGGTCAAGTGATTAACACCAATGCAGCCTGGCTCGGTGAGCATCTTTCTGATGCTGGTTTCCAATTGGATTCCGTGCTAACGATAGGCGATTCCGAGAAAGCCATCCTTGAGGCTTTTAATGCATGTATGGATGCCGATTTGGTACTGGTCACGGGTGGGTTGGGACCTACGGCTGACGATATCACCAAACCAACGGTCTGCAAATTCTTCAACACAGAATTGGAGTTTTGTCAGGCTGCTTATGACAACTTAATCTCACTTTTCAAGTGCCGTGGTTTTCAAATGAGCGAACGAAACCGTGGTCAGGCCATGTTGCCAAAAGCATGTGAATACATCCCCAATACATACGGTACCGCACCCTGCATGTGGTTGGAGAAAAATGGTGTGGCCTTTGTTTTCATGCCTGGCGTTCCGTTTGAGATGAAAGGCATCTTCACCGATGAATTGTTGCCTCGAATCAAGGAAAGGTTTCGCTCAGTTCCTTACGAAAAACGTGTGATTATGACCACAGGTATCGGCGAATCGTTTTTGGCTGATAAGATAAAGGATTGGGAAGATGCCTTGCCCAAATTCCTTTCCTTGGCCTATTTGCCTCAATATGGCATGGTGCGCTTGCGTCTGAGTGGGCGACATGAGGATGCTGCTTTGCTGCATAATACCTTGGATGAAGAGGTGAAGAAACTGACGACACGGATTGCTGAGTACATTTTTTCCATGCAAGACCAGCCCATCGAACGGACGGTTTTCGACCTTTTGCTACAAAGAGGGTTGACTTTCGCCTCGGCGGAGAGTTGCACGGGCGGCAATATCGCCCATGTCATCACTTTGATTCCAGGGAGTTCGGATGTGTTTAAAGGGACAGCAGTGACCTACGCCACTCCGATGAAAACCAAAGTGTTGGGTGTTCCTTCAGCGACTATCGAAAAACATGGCGTTGTGAGTCAAGAAGTTGTTGAAAGCATGGCTGTCGGCGTTCGCAATTTGATGGAAGCTGATTTTGGAGTGGCAACGACGGGTGTGGCTGGACCGAGTGGTGGAACGGAAGAGAATCCCGTGGGCACAGTTTGGATCAGTGTGGCATCGCATTCGGGTGTCGTTTCCAAACGTTTCAACTTTGGGAAGGACCGTGAGAATGTCATCAACCGTGCTACCATTGCTGCATTTGAGATGTTGCGTGAAAGTATCTTGGCCAGTTAAAGCTTACACAATATGAAGAACATAGCAAGAATTCTAACCTTATTTGGCCTCTTTCTCGCCATGATGTCCTGCCAAGAGAATGAGCCTGCATACAAATCGAAACTCGCCATCAAGCCAGAGCCTTACGACCTCCAATTCGACCGGTATGAGGATGCCCTTTTCAATGTGGACACCGCCATTTTTCAAACGGAATTGATGAAGATACAAGACCGTTATCGCGTTTTTCTCAGCGGCGATCTCAACAATCTTGATGCAGTGAAATACCTCAAGGATTTCGCCACCGACCCCTATAGCATTACTTTGTATCAAAAGGTAAAAACCACCTTCCCTGACTTGAAGAACGTGGAACCGATGGTGGAGGAGGTACTTGCCTATTTCCATCATTATTATCCTGAAATTGAGCTTTCTACGAAGGCATTCACTTGCATTACTGGCATAAACGCCGATGAACACTCAGTTCAGATTATCGATAACCAATTGGTGATTTCCCTAGACTGGTATCTCAGCGGCGATGAGGTTTACGACCAAATCGGGATGCCAAAATACATCCAGGTGCGTACTGGAATAGCAACTTTGGCAAAGGATGTGGCCGAACAGCTTTATACAAATTATCTCTACGAATGGCGTAAGCAAGGTCAAGTTGTGGACGAGATGGTGTTTTGTGGTCGCAGAGATTTCTTTGTGGAAGCACTGTGTCCCACCTTGCCCGATAGTATTCTTCTTGGCTATTCCCAAGAGCAATGGAAGTGGGTGACGGAGAACGAAGGACAGGTTTGGGCCGATGTAGTCGGTAGCCGACGACTTTATGATGCAGGATTGGATAACTACATGATGTTTTTTGGCGATGGCCCTTTTACGCAAGCCTACAGTTATGAAGCACCTTCGCGTCTTGGTGAGTTTTTTGGCCTGAACATCATCCGTTCCTATGTTTCAAATCATGATTTCAACCTCCAACAATTCATGCAACGGAAGGATTTCCAAAATATTTTCCAAGATTCGAGATATAAGCCAAAGAAGTAAGAATCAATAATATATCCGACAGCAAACGACAACAAACGACTACTGTCGACTACAAACGTTTAATCAACGGCTTTTTCTTGACAAGGTTTGCATCTTTGCGGCATAAAACTTTAAAAACAAAGAATTATGCTAGTAAAGACATTTGGATGCGCCCTTTTCGGCATCGAAGCCATTCAGGTCACCATTGAGGTGAACATTGGCAGAGGTATCAATTTCTATTTGGTCGGCTTGCCCGACAATGCGGTGAAAGAGAGTCAGCAACGTATCGAAGCCGCGATGTACAACTTGGGCTACTATTATCCTCACAAAAGGATTGTGGTCAATATGGCGCCTGCCGACATCCGTAAGGAAGGCTCGGCCTACGACTTGCCCATTGCCATTGGCATTATGGCGGCTTCCGAGCAGGTCAATACCGACCTTTTGGAGCAATTTGTCATTATGGGTGAACTTTCGCTCGACGGTACACTCAATCCCATCAAAGGCACGTTGCCTATCGCCATCAAGGCAAAACAGGATGGTTTCAGAGGTTTGATTGTGCCCAAAGCTAATGCTCGTGAAGCCGCTGTTGTGGAAGGTCTGGAAGTGTATGGTGTGGAAAACATCCACGAGGTAGTTTCGATTTTGAACGGTGAAAACCAAATACGGCCTGAAACCATAGACATTTCGGAATCGTTGCAGGATGTCAATGGTGAGTTGGATTTCAGCGATGTGCGAGGCCAAGAAAACATAAAGCGAGCCTTGGAGATTGCTGCCGCTGGTGGACACAATGTCATTCTCATCGGCCCTCCTGGCAGTGGTAAGACCATGTTGGCCAAGCGTATGCCTACCATTTTGCCGCCTTTGACCATGGCTGAGGCATTAGAGACGACAAAAATCCATTCCGTGGCAGGTTTGGTCGGGCGTAATGCCTCTTTGATTAGGACAAGGCCTTTCCGCAGTCCGCATCACACCATAAGCGACGCTGGTTTGGTGGGAGGAGGGACTTATCCGCAGCCAGGGGAAATATCGCTTGCACATAACGGTGTGCTCTTTCTTGACGAGCTCCCGGAATTCAAGCGTACGGTTCTTGAGGTGATGCGCCAGCCGATGGAGGACCGAATCGTGACCATTTCGAGAGCCAAGATGACCGTGGATTTCCCAGCCAGTTTTATGATGGTCGCGGCCATGAATCCTTGTCCCTGCGGATATTACAACCATCCAGATAAGGAGTGTACTTGCAAGCCAGGCATGGTGCAGCAGTATCTCAATCGCATCAGCGGCCCTTTGATGGATCGGATAGACTTGCATGTGGAGGTCGTTCCAGTGGCTTATAAGGACTTGTCGTCAAAGAGTAGCGGCGAGTCAAGCGCGGTGGTTCGAGAGCGCGTCATCAAGGCGAGAAAGATTCAAGAGAAACGCTATGCTGAATATCCGACCATTCATGCCAATTCTCAAATGACTTCGCAACTTATCCAAAAATATTGCGACCTCGACGAGCCTTGCCGCAACATCCTGAAAAACGCCATGAACCGTCTGGGTCTCTCGGCTCGCGCATACGACAGGATCCTCAAAGTCTCCCGCACCATCGCCGACCTCGATGGCAGCGAAAACATCCAAACCGGACATTTGGCAGAGGCTATTAATTATAGGAGTCTGGATCGGGACAATTGGGGGAGCTAAGTGCGACGTCCTTCAATAGTTTTTTCTTATCCAATACCCCAAAAAACGGTCGGCAACGGAATAGATTTTTGATCTGCCATTGTCCTCGTAGGTCAGTAATTGGTCTTCCAGAAGTGTGGATATAGCGTATTGGACTGAACTTGCTGATTTGAGAGCATGCTTTTTGACAAAAGCAACCGATGTCACGCCATTGGCTTTCCCTTCTTTGGCGATTGCAACAAGCGTTTCCTTTTGCTTGTAGTTGAGTTTGTTCATGATGTTTGAAAAAGAACGCTCCCGTGCATCCAACAATTCTTCCATGGCATTCCTGATGTCTTCCTCATCCATCGTCTTTTGTGGATTTGAGTTTGCAAAGGCATTATGAAGGATATGGTGGACATAATAGGTGTGCCCTTCAAACAGGTCGTAAGCGAGGCTTGCTGCATCTGCGGTGATGGCTCTGCCCGCATTGATGATTTGCTGTATAGCAAAGCTTGTGTAAATCTCCTTGGGTATCCTTTCCAAGTGGAATTGTTCCGTGCTGTTGTAAAAGGGTCTTGCGGTGGAGTTGAACATGTTTTCGAGGATATGACGATTGCTGCCCGCGAAGATGAACAGGCAATTGCTCATGCGCTGTATATAGGTGCGGAGCAGGGCTTCCACATTTTTTTCAGGATAATTGGTAATTTGTTGAAACTCATCGATGGCGAAGATGCAAGGCTTGTCGGCCTTTTCCAAATAGTTGAATATTTCTTGTAGAGTAAGTTCCGGATTATTAATGTCGCCTAATTTGACATCGAATGAGGGGGTGCCAGTCGCGGGGTCATAGCCTAGACTACCAGTCAGCGACTTGATGGTGCTGAGGAAGAATTTCAAGGCTTTTTTCCCTTTCGGAACCAGATTCGAATAGATTTCCTTGCTGAGAAAGAGCACCATTTCGTGGAGGCTTGTGGTGGGAAAAATGTCAACATAGAAGGTGTAGAAGGCGGTTTTGATGGCGGGTTGCTCGTACACATGGTAGATAAGCTGCGTCTTTCCCATTCTCCTTGCGGAAGTCAACAGAATATGGGCCTTGTTCTCAATGATGCGGACAAGCTGTTGTGTCTCTTTCTCTCGGTCGCAGAAATAGGGCTCTGGGATGATGCCTGTGATGAAAAACGGATTCGTCATATCAATTCAATTTTCTGGCAAAGATACAAAATTATTCAATTATACAAATTCTATTATAGAAATTCTATAATCGAAACAATAATTCGGGAGCCGGTGGAATGGCAAAGCCTTCAGCGTTACTTTCGCACTTCTAAGTTGAACTTAGGGCCTTCGATGGGTGCTAAACCATTGACATCGACGGCAACAGACGGTTTGGAAAGATTGTAAAACTCTGATTACTGCTTAATCCACTTCCCCGAGGCGATTTTTTGGGTGTCTTGACAGATTTCCCATAGATAAAGTCCTGATTTCCAGTCGGCGGTGTTGATGTTGGTTTGGAAGTCGAAAAGTTGTGCGTGAACCAAACGCCCTTGAAGGTCGTAGAAACGGATGACTGAACGCTCGAAGGGGGCGGTGACGGACACAGAGCCGTTGCCGGGATTGGGATACACCTTGCAGGCTTCGTTGTCCTTCTCTCCAACGGAATTATAGGTTGGGGTTTGGGTATAAATATACTCAATCTCCATTTCGTTGTAGGAACCGCAACATTCATGCAAATCCTTTTCCTGCATGGACAGCAAAGGATTGTTAAAAATGGAAATGCTGTTTTTGAAAGGCTGATAGACATAAAAGAGAGTGTCGTCCTCATAATCCCAAGCCAAAAGATCCTCGGTTTCTCTAAAAATCGAAATGTTCTTGCATAGGCCATTTGCATCATATACGTACAAAGCTTTCTTGTTGAGATTCCATTCGTCGCCCGACCATTCGCCCATCCGATGTTCCTCGATGCGACCTTCAAAGTCGAAAACATTCACCAACTTGCTCGCATTGACCCATTGGCCGTCTTCCCAGTTTTGCTTGGTTTCGGTTTCCAATTCGCCATTGTCGGTGTAGGTGTAGGTTGTCAAAGTCAGGGGCGATGTTTCCGAGTCTTTTTGGATGGAAATCAATCGGTAACCGTCATCATAACGATAGGTTTCAATGGAAATCAACTCATATTCTTTGGAGTACGGATGCTCATACATCGTTTCCTTTCTCGTTTTCCCATTGTCAAAATACTCGTAGGTCCAGTAACTCCAGAGAGAATCTGTTTCGTTGAAATAATAATTGTAATAGTCGAAGAGCTCTTTCCTTTCAAGCCTGCCGTAGGCATCGTATGTAAACCCAATTCTGTAGGAGTGTGTTATCCCATACTCGTCTCCATCATGATAGATGCTGCTTACTTTGTCGTTCTCATAATAGTATCTGAAGGTTTCATGATAGACCGGGTGCGAGGTACCATTCCTGATGGTTAATTTCGTGAGAAAATCTCCGTCATAATAATAAGTCTTGCCGGGAGCATCAAGGCCATAATTGAAAGTCTTAAGTTTTCCGTCGCCATAGTAGCCGAAGTCTGCGTATGACGAACTTAGTACGTCTCCAGAGCTGTCGTGTCTTGTCAATGTAATATGACTGGGTTGGGCGATGCTGTCGACAATTGAACTGGCAAAAGAAGAACCCGTAGCAAATGCGCAAATAAGTAAGGTGCTGATTATACGTTTCATTTTATCTGCTTTTTGTCGGTTAGTTTGATTAGTTTGGCTGACTATATGTGCGACAAAGATACTTTTTTTTTGTAAATGGCAAAGGTTTTGAACATAAAAACGTTATTCCAAAATTTTTCCGTACTTTTGCTGCTCAAATCGGGAGACTGATTTAGAATTGTAATAAATTGAAAATCACATAAATAATGAGTTTAAACATTTCAAAATTGAGAAACATCGGTATCGCCGCGCATATCGATGCTGGTAAGACTACGGTTTCGGAACGCATCCTGTTCTTCACGGGCGTCAACCGTAAGGTGGGTGAAACGCATGATGGACAAGCCACCATGGACTTTATGAAACAAGAGCAGGAGCGCGGCATCACCATCGCTTCGGCAGCCATCACTGCCCATTGGAACGGCTATCAGATTAACCTTATCGATACTCCCGGTCACGTCGACTTCACCGTCGAGGTGGAGCGCTCGCTGCGTGTCATCGACGGCATGGTGGCGGTGTTTTGTGCCGTGGGTGGCGTGGAGCCACAATCGGAGACGGTGTGGAACCAAGCCGACAAATACCGCGTGCCGCGTATCGCCTTCGTCAACAAGATGGACCGCACGGGAGCCGACTTCCAAGAGGTGGTCAATCAGATGCATAAATATTTGGGTGCTAATGCCGTGCCGCTGCATCTTCCTATCGGAGCCGAGTCCGATTTTGAGGGTATGGTCGACTTGGTACAGATGAACTCGGTGCGCTTCATCGAGAAGGAACGCATCGTGGGTCCCATCCCTGAAAACATGATGGAGCAGTCCCAGGAAGCCCGCCGCAACCTCATCGAGAAGGTGGCCGACCTCGACGACGAGATCGCCGAGCTTTACCTCGAGGATGCCGAAATCCCCACCGACAAGCTGATGGCCGCCATCCGCAAAGCCACCATCAAACTGATGATGGTGCCGGTGCTCTGCGGTGCTGCCTATAAGAACAAAGGTATCCAGCTCCTTTTGGATGCCATCGTCGACTACTTGCCTTCGCCCAACGACTTGGGCGCCGTCATCGCGCACGACCCCGCCAACGAGGAGAAGACCTACCGTCGCAACCCCTCCGAAAATGAGCCTTTCTCGGCCTTGGCCTTTAAGCTCATCAACGACCCGTATGTGGGCCAGCAGACTTTCATCCGTATCTTCAGCGGCAAGCTGACCAACGGCATGAGCGTTTACAATACCAACAAGTTGAAGAACGAGCGCGTGGGCCGTATCTTCCGCATTAAGGCGAAGGAACGCGAGGAAATCAACGAGGCCAGCGCGGGCGAAATTGTGGCTCTTGTGGGTATGAAATACACCAAGACGGGCGACACGCTCTGCGATGAGGAGCAACCTATCTTGTTGGAATCCATCAATATACCACCTGAGGTTATCGAGATGAAGGTCAATCTCGACGACAAGAAGAACCGCAGCAAGCTGAGCGAGGCCTTGGCCAAGCTCTGCAACGAGGACCCGTCGTTCCACGCTCATTTCGACGAGGAGACGGAAGAGACCATCATCGCCGGCATGGGCGAGCTGCATCTGGAGATCATCGTCGACCGCCTGAAGGAAGAGTTCAAGGTGCCGGTCACGGTGGGCGCACCTTCGGTGTCGTTCCGCGAGACCATCACCTCACCGTTCGAGTGCAACTACCGCTATGTGAAGCAGACCGGCGGCAAGGGCCAGTTCGCCCACACCGTCATCCGCTTCGAGCCTAACCCGGGCGGCGGCTTCGAGTTCGTCGACATCACCAAGGGTGGCGTCATTCCGAAGGAATACATCCCCTCGGTGCAGAAGGGTCTGGCCGCGGCCATGAACAAAGGTCCTTTCGCAGGCTATCCCGTGGTGGATGTGAAGTGCGTCCTCGTGGACGGCAGCTCGCACCCCGTCGACTCCAGCGACATGGCCTTCCAGCTTTGCGCTCAGATGTGCTTCAAGCAGGCCTTCATGAAAGCCAGCCCCGTGCTGCTCGAGCCTGTGATGAAGGTCGAGATCAACACGCCCGACGACTACATCGGCAATGTGACGGGCGACGTCAACAAGCGCCGTGGTCGCATCGAGGCCATGCGTCGTTTCCGTAAGGGCTCGCAGAAGCTGGACGCCTTCGTCCCGCTGATGGAGATGTTCGGCTATGCCACTGCTTTGCGCAACCTCACCTCCGGCCGCGCCAACTACTCGATGGAGTTCCACCAGTACATGCCGACGCCGAAGGACAAGCAGGAAGAGATTGTCAAGATGCGGAACGAGAAAGAGTAGTTTTTATCAAGAATTAGAGAATGTTTAAGACGTTGCCTTTCGGCAGCGTCTTTTTTTATTACACATTTTGTGTTACATATTTTATGTAACATATTTTGTGTAATTTCATTGGTTTTTGGGCGATTTTTTCGAAAGTCGCCCATTTTTCATAGGGACAAAATTTTGTCCATGCCGAAATTACATAATTGATTTCCAATAAAATAAATTTGGACAATCCAAAAAAGCATGGACAAAACCGAGAGGCTCCCCAAAAACCTCTTGACAAGCGTTTTTTCTGTATATTTTTGCATCGACGGACATTGGACTGGGGGCAATACCCTTACCCCTTTACCGTCATGGCGGAGGGACATCCGCCATCTCCTGAGCGCGAAGACGGATCCATTTCGTTCAGGAGATTGCGGGTCAAGCCCGCAATGACGGCAAGGGGTGAAAGTCCCGAAGTCCTGAGTCAAAAACAGAACGCCTATGAAAGCAACACTAAAATCACTCATCCTAACGGCCCTCGCGCTTTGCGTGATGCTGTCCTCGTGCGACACTCCCGCCAAACGCGTTCAGCAGGCGCGTGCCTTATATGAAGAAGGTACCGAACTGCGCCAGCAACGCCTCTCGGAAGAGGCCACCGAGCGTTTCCTGCAAGCCCTCACGCTGATGCAAGGCTGCGAGACAACCAACGAAAACCTCCGCCTCGAAGGTCAACTCAAAGACAACCTCGGCGCGATGTACAACAAACACGGCCTTTTCGACGATGCCCTCAAGATGCACTGCGAAGCCATCGAATGCTTCCGCCAAATCGACGACTCCACTGCCGTGATGACCACGATGCGCAACTGTGGCCGCGTGGCGAATTCGCTGGAGCAGTTTGCCCAAGCCAAACGTTACTACGACACGGCCTTTAGCATTGCCACCTTATTAAACGATAAGGCCATGCAGAGCGACATCTACCTTGAGATGGGACGCGACTACTACCTGCCCGTGGGCAATTATCCTGAAGCCATGACTTGCGTTCGCCGCGCTTTGGAGGGCGAGCTTGACGAAAATAACACCGACATTGCCAACATGACGATGGGTGTATTATATTACTACACAGATAACTACGCCGAAGCTAAGCCTTACCTCGAAGCCGCCCTCCGCAGCGAGCGTGCCGGACTGAAGATGTCGGTGTACCAAACGCTCTATGCCATCGCCTACAACGAAGGCCATCTTGAGCAGGCCATGGAATACCAAGACCTCTTCACGCAATACATGATGCAGGCCGACAAGGAACATGCCTCCGACAACCTACAACGCCTTAAGGCGGAATATGAGTTGAAGGCGCAGAAGAGCGAGATGGAGAGCTTGCTCCGCAACCGCAGCCTCAAACTTTGGCTCATCATCGCCGCAGCGGTGATTGCACTGTTGGTCATCGTGCTGATTGTGAGGAAGAAGGTGAGCGACCACAAGTTGGCCGTGGAGCAGTTCCGTAGCCAGGTGGAGCGCGACCAAAACCGCATCCACGAGTTGGTGAGCGACATGGAGAACCTCATCCGTACCAACGACGATCTGCGCCGCGACCGTCAGACGCTCTCGCAAAAAGACCTGCTGATGACGAGCAAGATCATGGGGCGCAACAAGGTCTACACTACGGCGCAGGGCCTCGGCGAACAGGTGACTGCCGACACGATGAACTTCGCCCTCAGCGATGACGACTGGGCCGACTTCATCAGCCTCACCGACTTGGTGTACGACGGCTTCTCGCAGCGTCTCTTGGAACTCTATCCCAAACTCGGCAAGTGGGATGTGCGCATCTGCTGCCTCTCCAAGAACGGCTTTTCCAACCAGGTGATTTCCATCCTCTTGGACACCCAAACCGAGTCGTACTACCGCCGCAAGACCCGCATCAAGCAAATGAAGATGAACCTCACGGACGATACACGGACCTTTGAGGAAATTGTCAATGCGGTGTAAATCTTTAAATCTTAAATCTTTAAATTTTGAATTAAATAAATAACAATCAAATAATTAGAACAATGAAAAACATTAGATTTATCGCAGTGATTGCCCTGATGATGATGGGCGGGATGACAATGAAAGCACAAGACTATCATCCTATCGTCGAGGAGGGAAAACAATGGAATGTGCTGTTTTCCTATCCTTGGAATCCTCCGGAGCCGCCGCACAGGTATACCGACATTTACAAAATCGAAGGTGATACGCTGTTGGATGGTGTGTCGTACAAAGTGATGTACACGACAAGGAACGAAGACCTAACTGATTGGAATTGTTGGGGATTTCTCAGAGAAACCGAGGACAGACAAGTCTTCTCTCGTAGACCTTCCACTTCTGATGAACAACTCCTGTACGATTTCTCAATGCAAGTTGGAGATACCATTTTTATGTATGAAGATTACATGGTCGTTGTCGAAATAGGTGAGGTGCTTGTCGGGGATGAGCCTAGACAACAAATCGTGTTGGAATATCCTTTTGGTGAAACCGAGACTTGGATTGAGGGCATCGGCAGCCTTTATGGGATAATTGATTCAGGATCACATTTTTTAGTGGGTGGGTCGACTGACCTCCTTTGTTATTATGAGGACGGTGATTTGATATGGCAAAATTCCTATCCAAGTATTAATAGTTGTTATTTCGTTTATTCAGGAGGGGGACAGAGCGGCTTAGTGGTTACACCTACTGTGCTGACTTTTGACGAGCCTGCCATGCCACAGACTTTCACGATTAGCAACCAACTCGATGTTGATGTCACAATCACGAACATCTATGTGCAGCCTGACGACAATATAGTGCTGGTTTCCCATACTGATTTGCCACAAACTATACAGCCAGGTGAATCCATGGATGTGGAGGTTGAATTGAACGGTATTGGGAATAAGGGTTATAACACCTACCATATATATATGTTAACCTCGGAAGGTGCCAAAGTAGTCACTGTCAAGGTTAACGATAATCTCAATCCTTACTATCCTATAGTTCAAGCGGACAACAACCGCCAGAAATGGAATGTGGTTTACATAGCCTCCAACGAGAACTATCCGAATGATTACCATACTGAAATCCAAAGTATTAGGGATAATATCAACTTGGATGGCTTGGACTATAAACTTGTTTGGAAGGAAGATGTGTATGATTCCAAAAGAATTGCAGGTGCGGTTCGCGAAGAGGACAAAAGGGTGTATTATCGCATGTATTGGCAGCAATCCTACCAAAACGAGGTGCTGCTTTACGATTTCAATTTGACCGTGGGCGATACTGTCAGCGCTGGTTGGAGTGATTATCGGTTGATTGTGCTTGAAGAATCTCAAGTTCAAGTAAATGATACCATGAGACGACAATTGGGTTTGGCTATGTATTTTGACGATGGCACCACAGGTGAAGTAGAAGAATACTGGATAGAAGGTGTGGGCAGCACTTACGGCTTCTTGAACAGTGGCTATGAAGGTTGGGTCGGCGCGTTTGTCCATCTGTTGTGCTACCACGAGAACGGCAACCTGATTTGGGACAACGAGGAGTTTGATGATTGTGTGATGAATAGCGATGGAGCACCTGCGACGTTTGCTCCCCAAGGTGCGGAGTGGTATTTCAATCTCAGTTCCTTCATGGGCAGCCCATTTTCCTATTATCACATGGAGGTGCTGGGCGACACCATCATCCAAGGGCACGACTGTAGCATCATCACACGACAATTCCTTGATGGCGCCGAGCCCCAGTATGTCTATGAGGAGAATAACAAAGTGTATTGGTACAACCAGACTTTAGGCAGATTTACGACTCTTTACGACTTCGATGCCGAAGTGGGCGAATCGTGGATTTGCGAGATCGATGAATGTTCATTTGAAATCCGAGTTGACTCGATTGAGGAAGTCACTTGGGAGGACCACACCTATCGTGTGCAGCACGTCACTTCGGTGGAAGGGGAATACTTCTACAATTACTATGGTCGCATCATTGAGGGTATAGGAAGTGTGGAAGGATTGTTCCCTTATCCTTACGCTTGTGTCGGTGACATTTATGATGGACAATATCCGGATTGGTTGCGCTGTTATCTTGTTGATGGTGAAATGCTTTATCACGAAGGCTCGTATAATTGCGACCAACAATCCTACTGCTGGGACGGCACGGTGGCCGAAGTATACGCTGGCGGTGACGGCACTGCCGAAAATCCCTA